>Ga0136655_1000302_pt1 | contig 22312 bp, 24 predicted proteins | sample CPBDNA_2_FD_94863 | JGI IMG/M metagenome (GOLD analysis project Ga0136655, IMG submission 94863) | Freshwater to marine salinity gradient microbial communities from Chesapeake Bay, USA - CPBay_Spr_15_0.8_DNA (version 2) | ecosystem: Environmental > Aquatic > Marine > Coastal | place: USA... | reverse complement strand
AATTGTATCTGCTGTTCTGTGGTACTTTGTTTGATTTGTTCGGCCCACCGCAACATTTGTTCACCAAGAGTAACAGTGTACTTATACTGACTTATATTAATTTGTCAGTTACTAGCGAAGCGGCCGTTTGTCAGTTACTAGCGAAGCGGTCGTTCGTTTGGGACTTTGTTTGGGATCACGAGATTCAATAAGAAGATATAAATAGGACAAGTCAAAGCAGTGTCATGTGTTTACCAGGCTTGATATTGTCAGACAATCAGGATACGCAATATATAATCTGTTTTTTCTTTACAGTCGTTGGTGTCTTGTCAGTACTATTTACATTACTGGTAGTTGTTGGTGTCTGTATACACGAGTGTATCGCGAAACTGACAGAAACACCGAAGTCTGCACTCGATGTGTTCAAATCCAGTGTCATCGGTGACGATACACGCAAAGTGTCAAGACTCGTCTACTGACACTCGAGGAAACGATGACACTTTGAACCCTTTTTTTTTCAACTCTTCTAACACTTGCTCGTATTTAGACATGTGTTCCGGTGTCATCTCTGATTTGACAGGTTCTATTTTATATTTGATATGCATGGCTTTCCGGATAGACTGCCAAGACGAGTTGAGAAGACCGTCAGAAGCAATACTACTGCATTCATCCAGGTCCTTTTCCACCTGACATCGCCTTTTCTTTTTTGCCGTCTGTTGTTCTGTCAACATAGCATGTTTTGTCTCCTTGGCCTCTAATGCTGACATTCGGTCTTTGTACAATCCTTCTTCATATTCGATTTTTTGCTCCAGTAGCTGCTTTCTTTCTTCGGGTGCACGAGACAATTGTAGCCTTAAACTTTCCACAGCATCTTCGAAGGTCAAAACAATAACTGCACGCTCACTGGCCAGCTCGGATGGACAGTTGTCAGTGCTTGCGACTGTTGCAGACCGTTTCGACATGCTCTGCAGCTGTTATAGAGATATAAAAGAGAGAGTGCTGTCATATGTTCAACATAGTACCAATACTTTCAGAGGGTGATTTCAGTAATCACATATGTTCGACTTCTGTGAATGAGTAGTTGTCACCTGACTAGACCATCACCTCTGAGGCATGTCGTTGTTTGCGTTGATGACACCAAGGAACACTGCAGCCTCCGCTACCAACAAACTGCCCACGGTTGGACCCAATAAAGAAAGTTCTAACCCACCATGCCATAAAAAACAGAAGCTGTCGAAGACGTCTGACTTGCCGCATGCCAGCTCTGTGCTCTGGTGGCAACGGTTGGAACATTTGAAACACCCGACCACCGTCCGACTTGCAAAAACATTGGACAGAGAAACAAACTGGGGATTTAGTCCGTGTAACCTACCCAAAGGGTTCGCGTCACGCATTAGTGACACCATTGTCCGACACAAAGAAACATGTCCGACGCACATTGTGTTTGTCCGTTCAGGTAATTTTTACACAGCGTACGGCATTGATGCCGTGTTGTGCATGGAGTATGCCAATCTGAATCCCACGGGAATGGGATGTCGAGTCGGTGCACCTGTCAAGACTATACAGACTTACCTGAATGCGCTGTTGGTGGCGGGGTTTGAGATTCTACTGGTTGAAAACAACGACACCCTCCATAATATCACCTGTTTCAACCCCACGTATTACCCGAGCAACGTCACCACAATGTGCGTCGACTCTGTCAATCCACCCCCCCCCCATATTGCGGTGTACGTTCAGCATGATTACCTTAATCTCTACGTGGTCAATTCCACGTCAATGACGGTCGACATGTACGAAAATATCCCCTTGCAGAGCTTCGAAACCATTGTAAATCTACATTGGAGTAGTGACACCACCTGCCACATCGATGCCATGGGAACAACTGAGCGACTGAGTTGTTCGTCGCTCAAGTTCAAACAACTGCAGTGGCAATGCACACCTGAAATTTTCCTGGACGCATACATTCATCGGTTGTTGTCCTTGGACAGTACAGTAGATTTTGTCTGTACGACGCATTCTGAAGTATTAAAACGATGTACCATCGAGCAACTTGGTCTGTGTTCCACCCCCACTGCCAAGAACGTACGTGGTGTGCCGAATTTGGCCAGCACTGTTTGTCCAAACGTGCCTCAGAAATGTCTGGCTTTCCTTACGAAATTATTGGTAACGCCACCGAAATACACTACGAGATGTCTGCTCCAGACCGCAGTCCAACAATACTCAGAGTTGTCAACTCCCTTGCCGGCAACTCCAAGTTTTACCATTGCGTCCGGGTCGTGCATTACTTTACTGCGGACTAAAAAAGCGACGTCGACTCTGCTGCGCAAAATAATGGTCTTGATGCAGTGGGTACTCCAATTAGACACGCTGCCACTCGGGGCGAGTCTTCACTCCATCGCATCTGCACTCGGTGTCTGTCGCATCGAGAACTACGAGGACATCTTGGAGAAACTGCGGACTCAAAGTCACGACATTCAACTGTGCTTGGGACAGTCTCCAGAGACCATCAGCTCGGCGTTGGCCGAGAACCCGTTGGAACTCACTATGCAGGAAGCCGTGGAAACTTGGCATGGACACGTGGCTGTCCTTGCTGTACAGGAGAAGCAACAGAGAGTGTCCCATATTCGGAAACAGTACTTACGAGCAAGTCGTGAAGGCGTCAACGGGGACCATCAGCTCGTCTGGTGTGGTAAGATGCGTATGCTGGCAAGTTTGTGCCCGCAGCCCCCCCACAAGTCCATCCTCAAAGACGACAAGGGGAAAGAGCTCAAACACAAGAATCGCCCATTGTACGAGTTGACACAGTGTGTGAATCAAGCAGGCCAACGATACACGTCGCTGTGTTCGCAAGTGCAGTCGTCAGTGGACACAATCATCAGTGACTTGAACGGACGAATTTCAGAAGCACTGGTTTCGTACGTTGATTTTGTCTGGACCCTGCACAGAACCATCTCTGCGCATGTGCAGTTCGGGCTCCGGAATCATTGGTGTCGTGCGACGTTCGTCGAGAGTTCGACAGCAACGTTGGAGCTCACCAAACTCAAACCCTATTGGATTGCAAATGGCATTGAAAACGACATCAAACTGGACGGGTTGGTGTTGCTGACAGGTGGGAACATGGGAGGAAAATCCACCCTGTGTCGAGCAACGGCTGCGGCCGCACTCCTGGGTAAAACCGGGTTGATGGTACCTGCACAATCTGCACGGCTCCAACATAACGTCCACATTTTTTTGAGAGCTGGAAACGCGGACTGTGCACAAAATGGACTGAGTGGGTTCGCTGCAGAATGTGTTGACATTGCATCACTCATACAAACGGCACGCAGTGGTCCGACACTAGCACTGTGTGACGAAATAGTGTCCGGCACATCTTCGATGGAGGGTTCGGCGATTGCTGTCGCAATCATCTGTGCACTCCGCAACCTCGGAACCGTTGGGTTTTTTTCAACACACTTTGAAGAAATGTTTGCACGTGAAGAAATCCAACCACTGCCAAAAATGCAACTGGAACAGAAGTCGGACTTATTTACGTACAAATTAATACCTGGTGTGTGTCAGTATCGCTTTGCTACGAACATTGCACGCAGCACCGGGATACCCGAGTATATCTGCAAACACGCCGACGACATCATTCAGCAGGTCTCTGGGAAACGGGTGACACCACCAGAGTCCAAACTCAGCGCAACGTCCGTCGTCTTTCAGCGACTGCAGCGTCACTACGACATGGTGGTGGGCAAGGGCCAAGAGTGTCCTGCAACAACTCACTCCTGCGTGTATCTCTTAGATTGTCCAGGAGGGTGGTACGTTGGAGAAACAGACGACCTGTGCACACGGTACCGCGCACACTTTTTACAGTCGAATAAAAATCCCAGCTACATGTACGTCTGGAAAATGAACAACAAGAGTGAAGCGAGACACGTCGAAACAATGGTAGTGGAAGATTTGATGCGAGTCGGGTTGACGCTTCTGAGTACAAAAGATGGTTGCCATCTACATTTTGGCGGAAATTAACGCATTTCATAGATATCTACCGTCACACGCCGTACAGTAATATTCGCCACAGTTATCAGTAGGTTTAACATTTTAATAGTACTAAAATGTTATTTTAATACTATATATATATATATATGGGTAGCATGTATTCCAAACATTAAATTAAAATAAGGCAAAGAGAATATGTTGAACATATTACAAATACTTTCAGAGGGGATAGTCTCTCACATAAAAGATGTACCTCCACTCCCGGAAAAAAATAAAAAAAATGACTATGATAGAGACCGCCAAGCATGTATTAAGGGAATTGTGTAAGACGGCGGGTCGATCGTGGATAACATCGTGCATAAAAAAGTCCACTGGTTCAACAGACCGTACACAGAACTGTCCAATGTGTGGTATAACAGCACAAGAACGCGTTAAAGAGGGGATAAAAACATCTCTGGACAGTTCGCATGTTGGTGTAGACTATCAGCCAATGTTGGACAATGCGCTCGATAAAATCTTCATCACACAGCTGCTGTGTGATGAACTTACGCAAGGTGAAATAGTTGACAATGTAATGGATGAATTTTGCAACCTACACACGCAAGCTGTTCAGAATAAAACATGTGCAATACAGCTGTCTTGTAGGAGTTGCAATTGGTATCTTGGAAAATGCACGGTGCAACAGGTGGACTGTTTCAAAAATAATCAAATAGCATGGAACGAACACGTAAGCACATTGAAAGCACAAAAAAAAAATCAAATAGAATGGAAAGAACACTTACGCACAGAGGAAAAACAAAAAAACAGAAACGAATCTTCATCCTACTATTTTGAGTCCGACTCAGAAGAGTCGGACTCAAAACCAGTGTCCCACAAGCGTTCGAGTGAGAGTGACTTGTCTCCGTCTGAACCAAAACGAACGCGAAATTCAAAACGTCACGACTACAGAAAAAATGGTGAAAATTTGCAGAAAAGTCCTCAGATGATTGGAAAGGTCTATGCCGCAAATAAAGCCAAAAAAAAGAAAGAAAACGCACCCATACGTGTCAAGAGTGCGGGTGCGGTCCTGGACAGATATTTTGAAGACTGGGTCACTGTCTCCGAAGATTTATCTACCGAGAGGGTTGGAAAGGAAGCTTTGCAAACCAACTTCCATGAATGGTGCGACATCGCCGACATTGATCATGATGTCCGTATGAAAACAACGTCGAAGCTGCAGGGAATGAAGTTGACGTCCGAGGTGTTGATACGCATCAATCGCAAATTGAAGCGGTCTGATGACAACAAGGTAGTGGCGAGGGATAATGCAGCTTCGGTAGCATGTATTCCAAACATTAAATTAAAATAAGGCAAAGAGAATATGTTGAACATATTACATATACTTTCAGAGGGGATAGTCTCTAACACAAAAGATGGACATTCACAGGTACCGTAATGAAATAACAGAAAGGGTTAGGTCAGACCCAGATAGAAGTTACTACATCTGTCCCATAACCAACCATATCATGATTGACCCTGTTCTTGCAAGCGACAGCTATACCTATGAGCGTAGTGCCATCAACAATATCATCCAGACCACTTGTGTGTCCCCAAAGACTGGTCGCTGCCTGACCGATGTACTCTGTGATAACATTGTCATGAAACAGCAGATAGATGCTTATCATCTCGGCTCTGTTTATTTTATCCAGCCTCCTGGGTACATCGATACAGATACCTACAAGCTTGGTCGTAGCAAGTACAAGGGTTTTGAGAGAATTGACCAATACACTAAAAAGGGCAAGAAAAAAGCCGACCCGATTGTCCATGCGCAATGTACTCATCCTTGGAAGGTGGAAGCTGCTCTCAAGAAAGAATTTCATCAACATTTCACCTGTGTGGCAGGTACCGAATATTTTGCAGGTGATATAGCACAGATGCGGGCGATATTTTTGTCGGTGTTAGCAACAGAGACAAAACAGATGTTTGAGTTAGACCAACAGATAAAATGTCTGTTACAACAAGACTGTCCAGACGAGGAGGAAGTAGATGAAGACCATTTGCCTTACAATTTACATTCTATTGACCGAGCAAAACTTGAACAACTAACCGTGACCAAACTTCGAGAAGAATGTAATGATCGCGCGATTGATATCGTGGAAGGAGCCCATATGCGAACATGTATCCGAAAACTACTGGAATGGAAGGACGGCCAATTCCAGCATGATTTCGAGGCAGTGGTTCCCAGGTCGGGAAACGAATCTTCAGAGTCCGAATCTTCAGAGTCCGACTCTGAACCAGTGTCCCACAAGCGTTCGAGGGAGAGTGCCTCTACTCAGTCTGAACCAAAACGAACGCGAAATTCAAAACGTCACGACTACGGAAAAAATGGCGAAAATTTGCAGAAAAGTCATGAACAATTGCAGGGGTCAAGCAGTCGAGACTTAAAGCCAGAGGAAATGACCGAAGAGCAGAGCGACATGTTCCACGAGTTTTTGGACGGGATGTACCACTCTGAGGGGAGAGTCAAGTGTGCTGAAGTGTGGAAGTCTTACAACGATTTCACTGCACATGTCACTGTTCGCACCTCTGCAAAAATTAAACAAGTGACATTTCAGGCAGAAGTCAGAGGCGAGCTTGGCTGTGAATGTCAACCTCCAGACGAGGAGTGTCCCCACCGCAAGAAGGTGCAAGGAACATGGTACTACTATGGCCTTAGTCGTTAAAAGTCGCATGCTTGATACAACATGTTCTAGTTCAAACTTAAAAACTATAATATTTAGGGAATATGTGTTTTTTAATATAAGAGTACTTGTGTCTAGTAAATAACAATGCCTAAGCTTGTTCATCTCCGCCGTTCGACCAGACATGGTTATCGCCGTTCCACTCGCATCAAACCCAAAAAGGTACAGGTACGTGTATCAAAAACAACAGTACGAGACCTGTACGACCGCGACTTTGGTGGTTACAAGTTCGTGTGTGCACATCGAGATAGAAAATGGCACGCCACAAAACGTTCCCAACAACAACTGAAAGATGAAGAACGTCTGTGTGAAAAAATGAAACGAAGAGCAGCGACGGTTTCTGAGATTGGATATGCGATGGATGACTTTTTTGTTGAGGAAGACACTGGTGAGACCACCTTACCAGAAGAGACAGACTCACTCTTTGCAACAGCTGACCGAGGTTCGGATGACTCTGACGATTCTGATGACTCGGATGACTCTGATGATGAAGAATGGTCAGAGTCACAATAATTATTGACCCCCGACTAGATATGTAATAAGTGCACCAGAAATAACGAGTCCAACTAGAAAAAACACTATCAATAATAGTTGTTTACTCTGAACAGTAGGGTTCACAATCTCAAACTCACCGAGACAGATTGTACACGTTCGATGTCCGGACATGTCTACATATTTAGCCAGACATTCTTGGTGGACACAAGTGGCGCATAAACAAGGAGATTGGTCGTTGCATAGCTCCATACAAATGTAACATTCTGTTTTATTCAACGTCTCGTTCATTCAACATGATGTTTTACTATATTTATACACAAATAAAGATGTTAAATCTGTCTCAACCCGTCTTTTGTGTATTTCTTGTCCAAGTATTTCTTGTCCAAGTGACTAGGACTGGCATGAACGGTGAAGAAATATTAACATCGTTGGACTGATGGCGAGAAAGAACTAAGTAGGCGCCGTCTTTCAAAACTTTGTTTTTCAGCAGTTAATCGTGCGATGAGGTCGTGTTCACGGTCGTCAATAATCATCACCAAACAATGGAGACAATACACAAACGTGTTCGGGAATATCTTTACTTTTTACTTTTTACCTTCCAGTCTTGGGGTAAATTTACTCTCCTACCTCCAAATAAACCGGTAATACCAAATTTACCCGTACTGGTCTTGACTCTGGGGACTTTACACACTGTTCTGTCACTGTCTGAACCATCTACTTTTTCAACCATTGTTCCTACTGTAAGCATTTTGGCTTCGGCCATTGTCATCCCTTCGTTGGCGTGTGTTTGCTCGGGGGTTGGCGGTGGACTTTTTACCTTCCAGTCTTGGGGTAAATTTAGTCTCCTACCTCCAAATAAACCGATAATACCAAATCTACCCGTACTGGTCTTGTCTCTGGGGACTCGACACACTGTTCTGTCACTGTCTGAACCATCTACTCTTTCAACCATTGTTCCTACTATAAGCTTTTTGGCTTCGGCCATTGTCATCCCTTCGTTGGCATGTGTTTGCTCGTGGGTTGGCGGTGGGCTATTAACGATAGTCACCAGACCATTCAATACTTGCAGACAAGGTTCTGTGGGTTTGGCCGTGACTTTGGCGCTAATGCCCCACTCACGAAAGCCGAACGCTCGTTGGGTATAGGCCTTCCAGCCGGAATAACGCCCCCCACTGTCCAAATAAGTGTACAGTTTGTCAGGAGGGTCCGAAATGATCGTCGTGTTCAGATATTCTGTCTGGTTCCACCATTTTTTTTCAATTAACCATTCGACACATTCTTGAAGTTCCTCCAATGTCATTCCTTCGGGCTTTTTAACATATTCAGGCGATGACATATGTTATAAATAGACTGTGGATATTTATAGTGTCAAAGTGTTTTAGAGTGCATAGTAATGTCAGAGCAGATCGCTTATGTTGCAATTAATCGCAGTGCAAATAATGGTATTAAATCAAATGCATGACACACCAACATTAATTTCCACAAATTGACAAAGTTTGTCCCCGTCACACCAAACATCGAAGTTAATAATGAACCCCATTCAGAGGAGACGACACCACCAATGTTCGTCACGGACATGAGTAGGGCATACAGTGTCCCTTCTACCCCGACTGGACACAGGCGAGCTCCCAGAACAACCATAGGCATGGTTACAAACTGGCCGACCAGTGTAATCACGATTCGTTCAATCACTGCAAACACAAAGTCTGGGATACCAATCGTGCGATTGGTATGAAACACCAGTAGTAAGAGTGTGTTTTCCAAGACAAATGACAGAAACAGTGCAATACCAAATATTGTACGAAAAGACACATCACGCAAATATCGTTTATAAACAAAAGTACCAATGATGGCAACCACGTGGCCCAGCACATCCAGTGTGGCAAACTCATCCGGTGTGAACTTTAGTTCTCTCTCGTAGAAAAAAGTCATGACACTACCATACCCAGGTGTGACACAGAGAAGAAATAAAAACAAGGCTGGTCGGTAAATGTGAGATTGACGGACAGCCGTTGACAATTTTCGTCCAGTCACTCGCCAGTTCACCGAGCCAGAACTGCCAGTTTCCTGAATACAAGAAGACAAGAGAGCAATCATCACTGGAATCATGGAATTCAAATGAAAGACTTGGACATATCCCAAGTTATCATAGGCTACTGCACCGAAAATAGAAGCTGCCAATCCTCCTGCAAAGCGAAGCATCCATGAATAAGATTGAATAATACCTTTGTTTTGTTCTGTTTCGTTGCGTGCTATTTCCACCAGCAATGAATCAGCCATCACATCTGCGATACAGAGACCCATCGAAGAAAGGGTCATGACAAGAGTGACAACAAATTCATCATGTGGGCAAAATGGTAAGATAATCCACATACAAGCCGACAAAAAAGCACCCAATATCATATACGGTCGGCGGCGATAGCCAGCTATCGGATACGAGTCGGAAATAAATCCATACAGTGGTTTTAAACACCATGGTACACTCACAACACCAAAAATGGCTGCCATCTGCGCAGGTGTGACCCACGCCATCATCCAATATCGCATTGCAATCGAGGGGAACTGAAAGCAAAAGCCTAGTAAAAAATAAAAGAATAAAAGTGGTAAATGTTTCATGTTATGTATTTATGTGTGGTTCAAATACGTTCTTTGTGTCAACGAAGTGGATTTGTTCTCGTTGGTCCAGGTACAATGACCAGTGGACAAATCTTTCCAATAAATAGTGCCTGTTTTCTCACACTCGATTCGGACCATTGTCTCCGTCAACTTGACAGCAATGACTGGCTGAATATGTTGCAGATAGTCGGACATTTTGTGTCAATCGTGTAGCCTTTTTATAGGTCATGGTGGTTGGGACGAATAATTTCCTGACAATACATATCGCTACAGCGCAGGTCAGGGAAGGCCATAAAAATTATTTTCTTCAACCAGTTCATACACGCTGCACCTGATTGTGTTAATTTCAAATCAAAAGTGATATCAGTGGGTGAGGTTTTGATAATATATGTACCATTTTTGAGCAAACCTTGGACAACTTCGATCATGACACGTTCGCCATTTTCAAGGAGAACCACAATATCACTATGAGAATATTTGAGTTCATGCTCATCACCAATAGTATGCACGCGGCGGAACTCACATGGTTCCAGTTTCAATAATTCAACACTGCCTTGACAAAAAATGATGGACATTGTTGAGAGGAGCAAAAATGTTTATATATCGGTTACTGTCTGATTGGCGCGCGCGCGGAGAGTTCGTTGATTCGTGCAAACATCTCGAGCATGGCCTGTCGAATCATATTTTGTATCTCTGGGTTTTTAAAATATGATTGTTGTCGTCCAAGATATTCACGAACATATTCTGCATACAGCATGTCACTTTCAAGGACACAGGTCTCAATGTAAGGCGGACCACTTTGATGAAAATGATGTGACATACTGCTGTGAAAAAACACCCTCTATATACTGACCTTACACAGCTGCTGCGACAGGACTGCCTAAATCAATGTCTACTTCTCCATCAGAATTGTCAGAATCATCAAATGTAAACTTTTGATCCAGATTTTCTAATGTTGTCTTTTCTTCTTCTTCGGCTATCAGTTCGATATGCTCTTCTTCTTTTGTTTCTTGTGAACCAACTGGATTATAGGGTGTTTTTTTGACATGCTTTTTTGCAAACCAAATACAACAAGTCAGGACTGCTGAAAAGGTTGCTACTGTTAATGCCACATACACCATTGCACCAGATTCTTTCCAAGTATCTGTCATGTTTCTATTCTGAACAGACTATAAATACATGGTTTCATTAAATCCAAATGAAAACATTACGATGGGGACGTGCCTGTGTTGTCCTTGCTCTTGTTGTGTATTTTAATTTGGTCATGACCAATGTTGTTTCGTTACGTCAACACTGGTATGTGCAAACGTTTCGCAATGGCACAGCACTGGAACCCCTCTACGATACAATGTTCATGGACTGGAACATTGTATCAGTGTCTGACATGTTGACCTTCCGCGACATGGTCGATGTCTGTACTTGGTCTTGGGTCTTGCTGACCATTCTTTGTTGGCGGACTTGTTCAATGGACCCAGGCCTGGCAGCACGGGCACTCTCTGCTCAGATATTATTTATCCCGCTGTTTACACTGTCTCAACTACTGACAATCGTACCAGACTCCACACCACACTGTCTGGAATTATTTGAAATTCCGGGAGAAGCCTCCATTACTTGGATTTTTTGGAGATATCCGCTGCGTTCTTGTGGTAATATGATGTGGTCGTCCGATATTGCACAGCTTGTTGTGTTTACTTCTGTTGCCAACGAGATGGTCTCACGTGGGCGACCACTGTTACGAAAAATAGTGTGGGTGCTTGGGTTTGGTTGGACAATCATGACCATGGGATTTGTCTTTGGTGCAAAATATCAATACAGCATGGACGTCATTTCCACTGTCATTGTTGTCAAAATGGCAATGTCCCATCCATCATTGGCAGCCTTTGGACGCTTTTGTTTTGTGCGCGGTGGTGACTATTTTGACAGAGTACCCTTGTCAGAAATGGTATCGGTGACTATTTAAGCATTGACACTGACCATATCCTAATGACAACTCCAATCACTAATATGCAACTACTTGTTTCGCACTGGGCTACTATTATGGCACCAGTCTCGAACCCCAGGAAACGCTCCCGTCCTTCCAATCACGAAGTCCAGCGTTTCACAAAACCGAGAACTCAAGATGCTGGACAGTCAGTTTCAACTGATGGTCACGGATACGGAATTCCAGCAAACATCGCAACTTGTCCCACCGTGCCCCCTGAAAAGTAGGCACAAAACATCGTCGGCGACGGATTTTCGAACGACCGCGGACCAACATCGGTATTTTGGCACTTTTCACGGACCACACTGTCGCATACACACACACATCACCCTTAAAACGCAACACGGCCGACGATGTCAGACTAAATTTTTGGAGGATATCCTGCACATATCGAACAAAACGATGCTCACGAAATCGAAAATATGCATTACTACTACTCAAACTACATAACTTAGCCACTGTCCACGGTGACCAGATTCTCAATGGCTCCTGTAACTGTTCAGACCATAAACAGTCGCGACGAGGGGTTATCCAACTACAACATTGACGCAAACAGACCCTGCGAAGTTCCGCAACGGATGAAACGCGCAGACGACGGATAATACACTGCCACTCACCTGTTGTTATACGAAAATGACGATGACAAACAGACCATGCATAACGATCGCGCAGGTGCGAATATTGACTGATACATGCCAGGACATCGAAGTTCAAGACAGACATTGTATAGAGACAAACAAACACGGAACACAACCATTCGATTATGTTAAATATAGGTTATTTTCATTTCGACACATATTTTACGAATATGATAATTTTATATTATAAGTATATAGAGATGGACAACAAGAAGATGGACTATTTTTCAGATGCTTCCATGTCAGACAGTGAGTCAGAAGACGAAGAAGAACCACTGTACACACAACGCGAACTGGACTATTGGGAACTCGAATCATTTTTAGACAATCGCAGACCACCACCAGTACTCGAATACGCAGCAGAACTTGGTGTCGTGACATTGCGCAGTTGTATTATGGACCACGATGACTGTAAAATCGAACAAGTTGTTAACCCGAAAACAGTACATAGTTGGAACGATTACTGGACAAGACGTCCAATTGACCAGTCATCATTGTTTTCAGAAGATGATTGGGATGCCATCGGTGAATATTGTCGCGAGCTTTGCACAACATGTGTGCCACACCCACCGAGAACAATGGTACGGTCATGTATAAAACACTTACTACACTACGGTAAATTTAAATAAGGATTTTTTTTTATAACCAACCACCTGTTGGACATCTAACTGCAGTCAGACTCATCACACACACAAACACTTGCACACACAACACAGAAATCATGTCAATCAATATACAATACATCAGTCGAGAATCAAATTGACCAGACATGACAACCATGGAGACACTCGTCGACACACAAACACCGGTCACCCACAAGAGCGAGATGAGATTGGGCCGGAGCTTTCTTTTGACCGCACCTGCTACTAATAAAATATACACAATCTGATAGATACACACACCAATATACAAACCAACTGTGCCAGCTTCTTTTAAATCAGCAACAACAGTGGCCCCATGAGACACCGCAGCCAATATAGTAATTATACAAAGCAGCCACGAACTTTTCTGAGGTAGTGCAGGAGGCAACACGAGCAAGTTGTGGTTATACGGTTCACAACATATTTCACAGGATGTTGCACGACTAATATCAATCCACTGCTGCACACATGCAACATGAACAGAACCACAACTACCCGCACAATTACACACTGAGACTAACGGAGTAGTCTCGTCAAGACAAATGCGACAGGTCATTTGGCATGTTCCGCTGCTATTATATAGTCATTGTCTATTTAAGGGACCAGACTCAACAGCAGTATGTTTGCAGTGACCATGTTTGTAGTGGCACAATGGATCAAAGATTTTATGACAGTTATTGTCTTCTTTTTAATGGCCAATATGCCTCTCCTATTGGAATCAACACCTTTCCTTTCTTTATTTTTTTCGCTCGGATGTTTATTAGAGACCTGTTTTTGCTGTGTTCGGTATTGGAACGAGTACGAGGTCACATTATCCTCTGTCAAAGATATCGTGGGGGCTATCTGGATGCTTGTCTTTACCATTGTGTTTGCATCGGGCATACCCAATCGTGGCATGGGACAACTATTATTGTATACATCTGCTGCAATTAACTACATAGCAATTTTCTCCATTGTCACCTCCTACAATATCTACATGCAGAATAATAAATATCAACTATTTAAGTGAGACGATTAGTCATAAATGAAAGTACTTTTTTTACTCTCAACATTTGCAACAATTGCTCTTGGTGACATTCAAAATGCCACAGTCTGTGGCATCTGCACACCTGACGGATGTATGGACGATTCCTATATTGAGTACGGGTCGAAATTTGGCGGGCACAATCAGTCTGCCTGTGTGACACAAATGACAACCGATAATATCGGCAACTCCGAAGAAGAATACAAAACTTCGGAAATTGGCATAGCCGCGAAGTTAGTGGAGGAGGAGGCCGACAGAGTGGCTATTGCGATCGAACAAGCCAAAATTGAGGCCGCAGGGAATGAAGATGCTAAAAAAACCTTACAATTTGCAGCATATAATCTGATACAAAAGCGGGTGGTTTCGAAGAGAAAAGAGAAAAAAGCAAAAAAAGATGGCAGGGATAAAATTCGTGGTGATTTGGTCGATGACAACCCAGACCTCAAAAAAGAGAGGGTGAAGGAGTCGCGCATCAAAATTGCGAAAACTCTCTTGCCATTTAACGAGGATTTCAAAGCTAAACTTAAAAAGGATGTGGCAATTGCGATGTCAGAGGAGGAGGCCCTATATAATGGTGAATGTAATGACGGCGTCAGCTGTTGTTCTTATGATATTGCCAATGACGATGTGAATACCACGACACTTTTGGGACTTGTGGACAGCGTCGGTGCGTGGGGGGTGCTATGTGACGGGGCCACACTCCTGAGTAGACAGGTACGAAAAACAGTCCACGATTCTACAACAGATAGTTCCGAATATACGATGTCTTGTTGGAACGGCACCGAGTTTAGCTCGGAGGAAACTAATTCAACAGGTTCTAGCTATGAATGTAGTAGTCGCACAATAATGATCGGTTCACAGGGTGTAACTTATGTATGTCCCTCAGTGGCCGACGGTACGTGCACCACGTGCTCTGACAAGGACACGTGTACGGCTGTCACCTGCGCTGAAAACAAGTTTAATAACGATGGAAATTTTAACAACGGTTGTGAAGCGGCCTTCGAAGCGTGTGATGAAGATACTACAGATTGTGCACGGTTGAAAGCTTGTTATGACGCTTGTCCAGGGACATGTGGTGCTAAAACTCCAGACTGTGAAGTTTTCGGCACTATATATAATAGTATATGTCTATGCCACCGTCAATAGAATATGTCATGAAAATTAAGATTGTGGTGTAGCAAATATGGAAATATGGGTTCGACTATAAATATTACACGTTTTTAAAAATAGAATGTTCTCTCTCTTTTTTTTACTAAATACTGTCTCTGCAGTCTGTATGTGGCCCAGTCCTGCACATTTATTCCCAACAGAGTTGGTAAAAATAGAACCACACGGCTTGGATGACATTGGTACTAGCCACTACTCTGTTGTCTTTGACCACACCAAAACCATGCATGGGTTTGAGTATCGCATTGACTCTGTACAACCTGCTGCTCTGACATACAAGGCGAGTACTGATTTCAGAGTGAAAGTCTCGCATGCTGCATCGCTGGACTGGAACGATGTGATTACAGTGACTGTTGTTGCTTTATCCAACTGTTTGAATGGTTATGAAATTGGTCACAGTCGTTATATTTTGAACATTACATCTTATGTGCAATTGTTTCACAAGTACGAGGATAATTTATCTCCAACAAACGAAACTGTATGGACCACTGATGGGTGGCGTTCTCGGTCTCATCTAACTCTGTACCCATTGTCTACAACAAAATATGTGATAGGTCGTGAATATGTCACTGGTCCTTGTCCAGGTGCGTGGATTGAATCTGAACTACACATTTTAAACAGTTCACACTATACATTTTGGAACCCTGCAACACGGACAAGTGATAGTAGTACTCCGTTTATTGGTGGACCAACTCACACCCCACGGTGTCACCGCGAGGAACTGGGTAGTGTTTGCATTGTTCATGCTCGCACACGACTGACTTGGCTGGAGGGATGCAAACATCCTGTTTCAATCTGGCAGTCTGTCTCGCAAGTGGCACGATTGACCCCACACCTCAAGGATTCAGAGTATCCAGCCAACTTTGACCCCGCTCGACGTGCTCCAGTCCCTGACCAACACGATTTGCGCTATGATGTCTGTACAGCAGTTCTGTGTAGTTCCTCCGAAGCTTGTACCTCAGTACATTCCGAAAATACAGAATTAGCAGTTGATGGTGATATCTTTATCCGTCAACATCATACAATCAACAACACTTGGATAGAGATTCAGTGTGAGTTTGAAGTAGTTGGTTTTTTAGACAATATTTGGTCACCACACATTTACATGCGCAAATGGTATGGTTACGAATGGTACTAAGTTTCATGCCATAAAATACCATGTTCGTTAGGATTGGCAATCATGTAGGACCTGTCAGAAACATGCGTACCGTTAAAGATTCCATACGTACATTGGATATTGTGATAGGGCGAGTTACTGTCCTCGTCCCAAAATGCAGTGTATGTCAGTCTTGTTTGGTCATGGTTAAAATAGCCATGAATACCTCCTAGTCCGTCCATCGTAATGGGAGTAGTGGATAACACACAGTCAGGGTTTGTTATAGTGCAGGTGCCCATAGTTGTGACTACAGAGCAATTTATAATTTTTAGATTTGCACCATATTGTGGTGGTTCCATCACAACTTGAAAAAACATTTCTGATTGACCAACGATTGGACGAGGGTCGTTACATCCGGAGGTTGCTCGGACGTAAAATGTATTGTGAATATATTCATCATGTCTATGCAGCATGGTTTGCTTGAATTCGACCAACACGTCTTGATGTACACTAAGCAACTGTACATTGAAATTTAAAATAGAATGCCCCATGCATTTGGCTGTATTATCCCACCAACGGATAATTGCAGAGGCTTCGAGTGGGGCGCTACGGAGAACTCGAAGACACTCATGCCATCGTCCATCAGACCACGTGACTGTTGTACTGTTGAACCAAGTGCCTCCATAGGTACAACTGTCCAGCTCATCCTTCACGCATCCACACATATTGTTAGGACATTCTATTTGAAGACCATCGGGACGAATACTTGCTGTTATTGACGGAGCTCGACATGCACGATGACACTCACAGGATGGACAACATCCATTGACAGAGATGACCCAAAATAGGAACAACAAGACAATCATTTTAAACAATCAATTAGTATAAATACACCAGTTTTTAGTTCTAGATGTTGTGTAGGATTGTCTTTGGATTTTGGTGGTCCATATTTATATGGCGCACTTGGCACCATCTCAAACCACAGGAGTTACATATATGGTCCGTTGACAAACACACGACCAATATTGTGCACGTTGACCACCAATTTGCACCCATTGCCTTCAAAAATACATCAATCATATGGATCAACGATGTGAATGATCGAGTTGATGTGCAGCTAGTAAGAACAACGCCACAGAAGATGGGAATTGTTACAATTAAACAGGCAATCATGAATGTCTACGAAACAGATTATCGAGACAACGAAATGGAAAGATATCATGTTCAAATACCATCAACTGCTGTTGACAATATGCACTTGACGTTGCTTCAAAACGATTCACATTATTCACCGTTTCGAAGACTTGAGATAGTGCCAGAGATAGAGTGGACCCTCGGCGGAGATGATATCATCACTAACGAGCGTGTCGGTCGATTTAAAAATGGACGATGGTATGAGGGCGAAGACCCCATGCATATTGGTATGGGCGTATTGGGGACATGGGCTGTTGGCATCATGTTTTTAATCCTAATGCGACAGCCTGACTCAAGTCGCACAAAGAGACTATTTAGTGACAATTCATATTAACAAATGAATGATTGACTGTTTTGTTTATTGTTGTTTACTATTTTTCCTCGCTATAGTAGGAGTGGTTTTGTTAAGATGTCATTCCATAGAGTCCTATATATTTCAATGTGAAGAGTGTGATACAAACTGCACTTCTGATAATTATATGTGGATGTTTCTCATTATTTCGTTGCCATTCGTATTGTTTCTACAATGGGTGGTGGACAGCAGAGACAGACAGTACAGAACCGTGTACGACGCACCAGTTGCAACACTTCCGTCAATGGTCAATTTGGACATATTGACCAAACTGATTGTACTTCATAAAGAAGGAGAGATCACAGATATCGAGTTCAAAAAAGCCAAACAGCAGTTCATCCATTGATTTTTTGTTACAATAGTAAAACAGTTAGAGTTCGACCTTGTCCATGCTGTGCACCATGTCTCGACACTTCAAGGTGCGGACGTGCGCGCCGTTGTGGTAGTAATGCACCATGCCCGACCTACTCCACTCTGGAAAACTTTCGTGGTCGTTGGTGCGGTCGTCGAGCTGGCTCACGTCATGGGGCGTCCCGACCAGCGCCGCGCGGCAATTGACCAGCGTTTCGTCCGAATTGTATTGAAAGACCAGCGCGTCTTTGCGGGCACGGACCCACGACCACAATTCGTCGCCACTCAGGTCGCCCTCTTTCACAAGAGACGGACGATATGTCGCCTCCACAGTGCCGTCAAGAATGCCCCCAATCCACGTGAGAAGGGCACCGCGCTCCACAGTCGGCAGCATATATTCCACGTTGCGTTTCCAGTACCACGCAGAGGGTACTGACATATTGTGCAGCTGCACATGCCGTTCAGTGCCCGTCAATTGAATCCAAGCGACGTTCGTCGGTAAATTATCAGGAACAGCGGGAGAAATCAGGTACACGACTGTGGAATAATACTGCAGCAGTGCGCGTCCTGCAGGTGATTCCGACAATGCATAAGGAACGACATGAGGCAATAAATCACGAATGACCACACTCATATCACTTACATTGTGACGCTGAAATATTTCTCCGTCAAGACGTTGATACGTGACAGTGTTGAAGAAAGATGTGTGGTTCATATATGTCCACGCGAAACCGACTGGAAGCAGGCGTTGCGCGTGATTATCCACCAAAGGCCGCACGGCCGAGATTATATGCACCCAACTACCAAAACCGACGTGCCAGGGCGCCAACAGTGACACGTTGCGCAAAAGAAGTGTCGAGCGATTATATGAAACGTCTGTGAGCCAGCGGTACAAATAATCTGACCGTTGTGGAAATGAGTATATTCGACCAAGTGCTGTCGTATATGGTAGTACCGTGTTTTGAGTCGCAGACTCAACATAAAACTCGACTGTGTGAAACTCCAGCGCTGGGAAATCGGCAGCAACGTCGTCTATCATCGAAATCCAAGCATCACAACCAGAACAGTAGTGAGGACTCACGTAAGTTTGCACGACAGTCGTCGCCATTGCAACCGGAATAATAAAAAACAGAAATTTCATTTGATGATAGTTAGACTTTATTTATATTCATTTTACTTGTAATTTAAAGGATTTTTATGCGACGACGTGTTTTGGCGCCACAACAATCATACTTTTACTGGTCACCTTCTCGAGACGTCGCGGGGCGCCAAGACGTCTATTAGGGTGGCCATATGGGTTTGCGCCCGAGTGGGTGCCATCTTGGTTAACGACGTCGGTGCCAAGGCCAATATTTCCATTGAAGACGGTGGTGGTATCCGTAATCTCCACATAGCCATAGGCGTAAAACTGGGGGTAATTTTCACCCGGTGTGACGAGGGGTTTCACGGCAGTTGTCGCATGGTGTAAACCTGTACCTGTTACACTAGCTTCAATATTGGACGGTTTATTACAGCTTGAGACAAGATCAGTCACGGCATCTTGACATCCGGTAGTTGAGTTGTACTTGTCCGTGGCCGTATTACCATCCCAATCCACAGTCACGGTAAAACTATCTGACATCTTGGCCAGAACAAGATACGGGTCATCCTCGCATACGATGGTGTCGCATGTAAATGCCCCCAGAGTTTCGTCGACGTCGTCAAAATCTGAAGCAGTGAGGGCATCGGCCGTCTTTCCGTCTTTTGTCTTGGGAAAATTTCTAGAATTGCCCAGACGAATGGCTTCAATAATGACGCCTTTGATGGACACTGTGTTCGAGAGGTCCAATTCGGAAGGCTGATCAAAGTCAGCACCAGCGGCATTTGTCAATAGATTACAGCCGGTGCCCGTGTCGTCGGTATTGTAACATTTGCGCCCGTCTACGATTTGAAAATTGATGGTTTCTGTCACGGTACAGTCGGTTTTCAGTTCCGCTGTACAGGTGCCGTGTTCTGCAGCGGTTTCACTAAAGACTTCTTCGCCGTCTACAGCAGTAGGGTAAGTGGCCTGACTGTGACTGTCGAAACAGTGGAACGAATCCTCATTTGCGCTAATCTCCAACTCAGCCGTGCAAGTTACGTCCAGATCTCCCGCTGATGTGTACTCGCCAGAATGCTGCACTGCATTTTCGGATACGGCAGAACCAAGTGTGAAGCTCAATGTCTGTGACGCTAGGCCCGACGCGGGAGAAATTCCAGTAGGCTCTTCACCGTGGATGTACAGCAAATCGGTGACATCGATGACAACTGTGTCGGTGATGGCATAAGAAATAGTGCCTACTCCCTGAGAAATGGTAACCCCGGCGGACTGGTCAGCCTGTAGGTTTGCCGGTGTGAAGGTAAGTGATATGGTCTGTGCGCCGCTACCCCGTAAGTCAGACCAGGCAAACACGTCTTTGATGGCATTGCTACCATCATTACCGCAAAGCGACGCCACGCCAATAAGTTTGTGGGCGGCAGCGACAGAGTATGGTGGTAAATCGATGGTGTATCCGGCATCGGCGTAAAATGTGTAATCACTAGATATCAAATCCCAGGACTTGCTGCCGGACGCGACCAGACCGTCCACCGTCTCAAACAAATTCACCGTCTCCACAGAATCGCACCCGGCTTTAATCTCGGCTGATAGGCCAGTTGGCGTGTATTCAGTCCCGTCGAAGGTGAACCTTGGCTTTATGTAACAGTGCGTGTGGGTTGTCGTGTTCTTCGTTGCATCTGACCACACTTCCTGCGAAGAATCCCACTCGTAAAATTTATAATCGTCAGAGACACCGTCGAAATTAGTAATGATCAAATCCAAAGAAATCTCAAGGAGTTTCTGCTCAGAGTCACGAAGTGTGGCCAAATCGCTTCCCAAGTCTGTATTGGCGATTTTATTGTCGTCTAACGCGTATGAAAATTCAAATAATTCGCTGAGTGGCTTGAATGAGCATCTGTGCGCTGCGCTCGTATCGATGTAATTGAAATCAAAAGTGCAAACATTACACGCTTCTCCTACAAAGTCACCGGTGCATGTTTTACCCGTCGTAGCGACGAATCCGTCTTGGCACGTAATGGCCGAAATTGGCGATTGAATTGTGCCGTCAGCAGCAACATTGCACGCTGCGCTTGTAGCGCCCACAATAAGACTCTCGTCGCATGTACATAATCTGTCCCATTGAGACCCAGCTTGCGCGGTTTCCTTTTGCGCAATGCCGCCATTTTCCGATTTTTTCAAGTCGCTAAGTGCTTGGTCGAGGACCCCCTGATTGTCGTATGCTTTTCCATCTGCACAAATCGTGTGGTCTTGACATTTCAAGAGGCCTGCCGCTGAGTACCCTTGATCTTGACATTGTGCGTCTGTCAGGTTTAGATCTGTACATGCATTGCTTTCAAAGTATGAGGTCGCAAATTGAGTGTTTGGTTCACGACAGACATCTAAAAACGGTACCTGGGGGGTCGAGTCGCTGCACAGGACTGGATACGAATTATATTGCGAGCCCTGAAACTGGGTCGCGCGCACACATTGCTCGCATGTGTTTATGGTTATGTTATTTACGTAAAAACCTGGTAAACACGCGCTGATAGTAGATTGGTCCACGGTACCGTCACCGTCCGTGTCTTCACATCGAATGCGAGGAGCATCTGCGCCGCATATGTCAATGGGAACATTGCCGCTATCACAGGTGACCTGAACAGGCAGATACACGCCACTTAATACGTTGTTAATCGTCAATCGGTGCTCGTCTGTCAGACACTGGCCACATGTGCGGTCCGTAAATGGAAGGCCGTTGTCGTCAATGCGCGCGTCGCGATTGTTTTCATACTGTTCGTTGTTAAGGGAATCTCCACAAATCTTAAGTGCTTTGGTCTGGCGGTCCTGGTCACTTCCAGCCTGTGTAATAATGTTGTAATTCGAGATGAAATGCGTGTTGGTGTTAACCTCGGTCATGTTGCCACAGGACCCTTGGGCCTGGGCGGACTGAAAGGTACCTATGGCGCACTCAGTCTGGGAAGCCTGGGCCGCGAGGGCGACAAAGTGACCGGCATCGGCGTCTT
>Ga0136655_1000301_pt1 | contig 22379 bp, 17 predicted proteins | sample CPBDNA_2_FD_94863 | JGI IMG/M metagenome (GOLD analysis project Ga0136655, IMG submission 94863) | Freshwater to marine salinity gradient microbial communities from Chesapeake Bay, USA - CPBay_Spr_15_0.8_DNA (version 2) | ecosystem: Environmental > Aquatic > Marine > Coastal | place: USA... | reverse complement strand
CGTTTCTCTGTCCAAATTGGTCTATTGCATTTTGTGACGCTAAGTCTGTTGCTCTAATAAGTCCTGGCGTTGCTGATACCAGCCCTCTTGAGCCACCTTGTTGAGCGATTTGCTCTGCCGCTGTTGCTTGGGCACGTAGAGTAGAATCAATTGCAGACTGCGCATCACTTTCCTGCTGGGCAATTCTTTGTCTTGCCGCCTGTGATCTGATTGGGCCTTCAGCAAGGGAATCTGCTTGGGCCATTTTCTTTTTAGCCTGTCTCTCTTGATAGGCACCATACGCAGCCGTGCCGAGACCTGCTCCTAAATTCAATAAGCCGCCTACAAAAAATTTCTTACCGTGTTTCATATTACAAAAATACTATTTATCCTATTGTCCCTGCTGGTTGTGCAGGTTACTCTTGGCGTATATAAAGTTTACCGCATATAACTCGTGCGCTGTGGTTGTGGGGTTTACAAGTTTTGCCTTCAAGTAGTAGTCTCTAATTGCATCTCCCTCTATGGCAGAGTTAGCAATCAAAACCACCTCGTCATCAGCAACCAAACCACTTACCGTGGCATGACATTCAAGTTCTTTTTCACCGCTAACAGATACAGCATATAGGTTTAACGGTACCAAATTGGCACCACTTACCTTAAACAACGCTGTTGTGTTACCTACAGGAAAGCCTATGCTATTGATAGCATTCTTGAATGTAATCTTATCTGTCGCTATGGATGCAACTGTTCCGACTCCGAATACCTCAGACGTTCCGCTAAGGGAACTAACATTGGCAGTTGCAGTATAGTCGATGTTGTTGCTTGAGTCTTGGTGAATTGGGGCATAATAAAAATTCTCCTTCTCCTGCCATATCGAGGTTGCGATGGTACTTGTTTGGTCACTGTTGGTTAGCGTTACTGTCCAGTTATTATTGTTACCCTCCAGGCTCATTGATTCGTATACCTTAACCATAGATGGGTTGAAGTTAGATATACATTCCACAATAGTGTCTCCCGCTACTCCGTAGAAGGTATTGCGTGTAGCATCTGGACTGTGTTCGTATATGTGGCCTCGAGAGAAGGTGTACAATCTATCCGACAATCCTATAAGTTCTTCCGCTATGTATGAATAACGTGTGCTCCAGTAATTAGACTTAACATCATACGCTATGGTAAACGATCCGAGGGTGGCGTCTGTGCCAGTAATAGTAAATACCGACTGACCATCTGGATCTGGTGTTACCTCTTGTGTGAGTTGGTTGTATGTTGCTGTATGGAACGACTGGTATGCAGACGAAGTCATAACAATAGGTATTGTCTGCAAAATTCCTGTTATTGTTGGGGAAAGGTCTTCGGCTAATCCGACAACTGGATTGTTGGTTAATTGGTCGATTAGCATTAGGCCCTTACCAGAATCATCCCAATCATCTTCAGAGCACTCTGCGTTTCTTGCATCTGTGTTCCAGTCAAACGTCAATGAGTTGTCGTAAACAGCGTCAACATTTATAATAGTCCCATCTTCGTTTGTTCTTGCGATACCCGTAGCATCAGCGCCACTACAACTGTCGTTAATTGTAAGTGTACTGGTGTACAAGGACGGTGAACTAATAATATATTCGTAGTTCTCCCTATCAAGTCCCGCTCGATATAGCCGGTTCTTCGCTGTGGCTGATGAAGAGAACATGAATTGCTTAAAGAATGCATCCATTAGTTGCTCACTAATCACATCAAGGCCCGTTTGATAGTAAAGCCTAATTACCTTACCCGCCTTAGCATCTACGAAGAATACGTATCCACGATACCAGGCTACAGATTCTGGATTGTTGTTACAGCCGTACTCCCCTGTGTAGTATTTAACTGGCCCAAGAACCATATTGGTAGCCGTCAAAGACTCTCCGTCATTCGCTGTTAGTATGTTTCTACTTACAGGTACAATCCCTGCTCTGCGTTCATGAATAATGTATAGGTATTCGTCGTACGGAACAAGCGACTTTATAGACCCGTAGTCATACGATAAGTCTTTAAAGTTTTGCTGGGTCAAATTGAAAGAAGATAGCCCTAATCTGGTGTTCTCAAAGGAGAATGATTCCGAATAGGTAATCGAACCATATCTCTTAATCCTTGTAATGTCCGGCAAATACGCCCAACTTTTACCAAGGGAAGTATATCCAGAAGCAAAGAAGTCACTGACCCGTGGATCTTCAATGAAGTCTACGATTGCATTCTGTGAATACGCAGCAGACATGTTGCGCCACACATCCGCCTTGGTTGGTGCGCTGGCGTAGAACAGTGTACGTAATCTAAAGTAAGAATCACCTTGGTCAAATTGAATCATAGAGTCTGGATTCCTAACCGTCATACTGTATGTGTTCGTAGGAACCCACGTGGTGTTGCCTTGAGCCTCTCCATAAAACAAGTATGGGTATGTAGCATCATCGTTGGGGATAACATTACCTACCAATATCTCGTCTCCTCCAGAGGTTTTTATAAAATCACCCTTGTATACCTTTTTGTTTACCTCCGCTACGACTGAGTTACCCGTTTGGGAACTGACCTTTATTGTTATAGAAGTACCTGGTCGCTGTGTTTGGTGTACACGATTAGAGTCAACAGAGAAGTTCTCGCCTATCTCATAGTAGAACGTCTCTTCAAATCCACCAGACTCACGGTATATCTCAATAACACACTTGTCATTCCAATTGGATATACCCTTCAATATACTATTTGTATTCCAGTACGGAACATTAGTGTCTTCTATTACCAGAAAGTCTCCTGTGGTGTTTTGTATGGCTGCTTTTGAACTACGGTCTAAAAGCGGATTAGTTAAAGGGTCTGCAATAAGCGTAACCATTTTGGATACACGCCATGTTGCAGTTTCTTTCTCGTCGTCACCATACCTAACTATCCTTAGCCTATCCCCTTCGGCAAAACCATAGTTAATCATCGCACCTAACTGATTGTCGTACGAGTTGTTTCTGCTCTGCAATGTACCGAGGGATAAGTATATGTTCTTAGAGGCCCCAAAAGACCCCACAGCGTCATCGTTGAGGGCTACATACGCACCCCCAATACTGTACTGAATCTTGTTGGTTATAGAACCCTGTCCTGCATAGACTATACTGAAGCGCTCTGCCCATGGTGGAGCCTTGTGTCGAATGCGCATAACCATATCTGCATGCCCGTCAAGGCCACTCCTTACATCCATTGGAGTTGCATCGAAGTCATCGTTTACTGCCCCCCTGTTGTTAGTGTGTATGACAAACACGTCTTGTGGAATAGGCTGTACACCGCCCGGTCTTCCTTTGTCGTCATAATACAGTAATCCAAACTCGTGGCTTGCTCCAGATTTAAAACACCTGTTCCCATCCATGTCGTCATTAGAAATCATGAACGAGCCCCCTTGATTAACAAAGGCACCAATCCTTTTGATTACTGGCGCTCTTTTTGTCTGGGAATCGAGAATGAGAACCACATCACCCTCGAGATTTATGACGCCTCCTACAGTTTCAAGGTTGTTGTTGTATCCGTCAATATTGTCTTCAAGTATATCGAACTGAGAAACGGTCTCATCTCCGTTAAGGATTTCAGCCTCTCTGGTTCCAAAAACTATCTTGTCAAACTTAAAGGTAACTTGGTTTATACCAACGCTGTATCTATCAAAGTCTGACCCGACCGTTACCCTTTTAATACGTGCGTTACCACTGCCCTTAAATGCAGCACTCTCGCCGGTAAATGGTGTTTGGCCACCGGTAATCAAATTACTGAAACCTGCTTCTCCATTTTGCGGGCTGTATTGAATGGGGTACAATCCTTCCAATGCATTTCTAACAATATTCTTAAGAGCCGTAAGAGTAACTGGACTGGTTGGACTGGCGCTAACGTCTATTATTTTACGCACCTGTAGTCCACTGCTGATTACCTTGATTCCTCCTACGATTTTTCGGATAGCAATACTTTTGGTCGTGCTGTCAGAGGTGCCTTTCTGTGCGGTAAACTGAATGACAGGAGGGCTATTTAGGAATCCGCCCTCAAGGTTCACAGCCGCCTGCTTAATGCTTCCATTGTTCTTCCAACGAATACCCTGTAGAGACTTTAACTCTTTTGAAAAGGTAGATGATGGAAAAATATCTGGGTCTATACCAGTAAAATTGTAGTCACTGTGATTGCCTTGTTTGTTTGTAATCTTAATAGGACCATCGTTCCAAGAGAACGACAATAGTACCTTCGAGTCTTCGGTAATGGTGGCCGGGAAACTGCTAAAGTCTAACTTGATTTGGTTGTCAATATTGCTTTCAAGATTATACTTAGTTACAGCAATCTCATAGGTATTAGGCTTAGCGTAGTAATTCGGTAAAGTGGTTACGTCTACCTCTATGTTGTCATAACCCTCAGTATATCCCCCGTAAAACAATCGACCTTGAGAGACCGCTTGGCTATCTGCGACCTGTGGAACATTGTCGTAGAACTTGTCCTGTATCGTAGCGGAAAGACCAGTGTAGTTCGAGTCATTTCTAAATGCAACTACCTGGTTCCCAGATCCGTGATTGTTGTCTATGGTGTCTATCAAAAAGAATGCAGCGTCCTTATCTCCAATGCGTCCGTATACATTAATTTTCTCTACATCAAGTTCAGAGTTCTGTACACTGATGTTGATTTGATTGTAGTAGTTTCTTTGACCATAGGTGATGAACCCATCCTTTAGTTGAGACTTAGATATACTCAACTCAGAGTACGGGCTCAATGCGCTCTGTTCTCCGTCGTAGTATTCGTACTGATAAGCAAACTGGAAGTTCTTCTCAAAGATGTCGTTTTGTGGATACGAGTTGTTTCTTGAAAAGGTTATTGTAGGAGCAGACTGAGGCGGCTGCTTTGCAACAGTGATGTAATTTGTACGCTGTTGTATAGTACCTCCTGTAAAGGTATTAGGATATCCGCCCGCTCCAGAGATGCTCTGCTCTGCTCGTGTGGCGTTAATCTTCTTGGGCTCGTTTACACCGTCGTTAAAGTACAAAAGGATATGACCGTTAGATAACTTAACAATGTTAGCGTACACGAATCCCTCCTTACCAAAGTTTAGTACTTCGTCTTGATATACGATGTAGGTTTTTTTGGAGTTCTGATCGTATCGAAATATGGTGTGGTTGCTTGCGCTGTTCCATACAAAGTAGTATATCTGTGCGGCTGAGTCATCACCAACACCGCCTATACAGTAGTTCTGTCCAGCAGGCATTGAGCCATTCTCTATGGTTGCTGAACGCTGTATGTTTCCCCATGAGTTCTTCAATACCAGTGCATCCTCGTTGGCATCAATGGATACACGAACATTCTGCGCATCTGTCATCTGCGTAGAAGTAACCAAACGCTCATCGTCGTCTTGGTTTAGAGAGCGGGGAAGTAATTTATCTATTGAAGCCATCTATTATGCTTTAGGGCTTAGTTTGAAGTTTCTTCGGCTTGTGCTCATTGCATCAAACTTGTTGAACGACTTGAGTCTTGCATTCGCTAAGCGTCTCTCATTATAGTATTCTGCACGTGCACGCTGTTTCTCTGCCATAGGTACACTCGCCTTACGCATGATGGTCTTGTAGTACATGTACGCTCTAAGCGCCTCCTCTGCATACACAGGTATGCATGGGTTGTCTGACTTCGCTGCGTCCGATATGTATTCAAGGACGACTTGGGTGGTATCTGATAACATAGATATCTCGATACGACATTCGTCCCAGTTGATTCTATATTCTCCTGCACCCTGTCCTCCTCCAAGTCCATACAAGCGCCCCATGGTGTTCTCGTATATGAAATTTCTAAACACATACGAGTCAAATCCAAGGAGATAGTCTGGTATAGCATCTGCTGGTTGATCTGGAAGAAGGTTCATGTTCGGGTTTTCTGCAAACACATACACCAATCCGTCGTTGCCAAGTTGACCTAACTTAATCATATCAACGAAATCAGCAGGCAAATCTACAGTGCCAAGAGATTGGTTTACGTCAAGTAGTGTGGTCTTGACATTGTGTACCATATCAAATCCGAACTCACGGATTCCTCGTAAAGCGTACTGACGTAGCATGTAGTCTGATGCGTTCGACCCGTAGTCGTCCGAATCAATGCTCATCACGTAATCGTTAATTACTTTATCTACTGTAACGTATGCCTGGCTCATTATCTACTTTCGTCTTTAGTGGTTTCGGTTGCGCCATATTGGTATACATCATTATCACGCATGTTGACTCCTGCGAGTGCGCAGATTTCTGCTACGAGGTCTGTGAAGTATTGTTCTGGCAATTCAAAGTCTACACTGTTTGCGGCGTTGTAGATTTCTACACCTGCAACAGATGATGTGTAACCAAAAGATGGAGACGCAGATGTCTTTGCTCCTGTGTTTGGTGTAATACCTTGAGGTAATTTGTAGTATCTCAGATTGATTTTAGCGATGCTTGTGTTCACGTTAGGGAATACCTCTATCTGGTTTCCTATTAGTGCAACAGGAGCGTCGTCAGACGGTGCTGATAAATCGCTGTTGAGTATTCTGTCTATATGGTCTTCGTTGTACACAAGTTGCACGATGGCCTGCTTCTGTACACCAAGAATCTTTTTTCCTATTGTGCTGATTGATATGGTGCGAGCAAAGTCGCTTGGCTTATCCACCACGCCAGAGGTCAAGGTGAGTTCTACTTTCTTCTTGAGCGTAGATAAGTCTTCTTCAATTTGCTTAGCACGAGCATACTGACGAGAGCCATCAAACTGCGATCTACGCAAACGGTTAGCCATCGTCATGTCATCAAACAAACGATTGAATATGTTCATCTGTGCAACGCCAGCGAACTTGTTGAATATAGCCGGCGTGACGAATCCACGCTGGTCTTTATTCGCTATATCTTTTACTGCTTTATATACTCTCTCTACACTTGCCATAACGCTTAGGCTTTACAGCAAATATACGAATAAAAAAGAGGGCCTTACGGGGCCCTCTTCCTTGTTTAACCGACTCTCATTACTATGCCTATGAAACGAGATAAGACAAACTTACGAAAGTTTTTCCAATCGTGAAACGATTTCTTCGTAAACGCTTGCGCCCTTCTCTGTTAGGCAGAATCGTACCATGATATCAGTAGGGTCCTGGCCTGCAGGAACTGATATGATTAGTCGTCCGCTGTCGAACCAGTATACTCCATCTGGTTTGCCTGCTAAAATTTGGAAGTCCATCGCTTGAATGACCGCTGAACGAGTCTTCACTCTTGGGTCATCAAACATACCGATAAACTCTTTTGGATTAGCCTTAGCCTCACGCAACAACTCACGACGAATCTCAATCATCTTTTGTTCAATGTTGATGCCAAGTGCCACGGCTACAGCGAGGATTTCATCAGAGTCTTTAGTACGCACTAATGCAACAGCATCGTGTGTCAAGAATTCGTTTTCCACTTCTTGCTCTGAGTCTACGCTCTTGTCAACCAACTTAAACTTATTACCTCCGTTGGCTGTGTTGTCTGGATGAATGTCCAAGAACTGGGCAAGATTTGGTTTGTTCTGTGGAACTGCAAGCAATCCATTTCTGAATATCACGTGCGACCTACGTGCGTTGGTGCTTTGCTCGTCTTTAAAAATGCTTGGTTCTCCTGGACAATAACGGATAGCACGAACCTTGTTGGTTCCTGCGTCGTATACTGTTGTTTCTGATTTTAGTTTGAATACAATGCCGCCTCCAAAAGGAACCTCATATACCTTCTGGGTAGGGGCCTCGCTCTTTTTCTGAATCACACTGTACCCTTTTTTGGGTGCAGTCTTTTTTGCTGCTGGTGCAGCCTTTGCTTCTGTTGCCATTTGAATGAAATTAAATAATTAAAAAAAGGAGAGGGGCAACGCCCCCCTCCGTAGGATATGTCTGTTATTGCTTGATTAGGATGTGCTGGTTAGCAGCACGAGTAACCAATGCACACTCAGAACGGTAGTTGAACTGTAGGCTATCCGTGTTAGTGTTGTTCACACCCAAGATAGAACCTGTCATCCAGTGCTCCATTTCACGAGAGTATCCGTTAGTGTCTTTGTAGTTCAACTCCAAAGCAGCGGCACGGTTGCCGGTCTTAGGATCAACTACAGTAGTCAACGGAATCATCGCACCCAAGTAGTCAGAACCACTCAACAATGTTGGGTCGTTCAACAATTTCCAAGAGTGCTTGTGGAATGTGTAACCACCACGCTTGAATGAATCGAAGCCGAGTTCAGAACCACGACCACCGAATGCACTGATACCAGAAGTCACGTCAGCGAAACCTGCAGCACCGTTCAATGACGCAACCATGTCGTCAATTGCTAATGCCTGAGAAGTGTTCACGTACATTGCGTATTCTGGAGCAGCACCTTGCTTGTCGAGTTCTTCAATCAAGACGTCCATTTCAACGAAGTCATTGATTTCACCAGACTGAACGATACCGCGATTTTCGATAGCAGCGAAGTAACCTTCACCTGCTGTTGGTAGGCCACCGATGTTGGTAGTTGTGATACCGTTACTGATAGTTTCTCCCAACAACAACATCATCTCACGCTTGTCTAAGAAACGAGCACGAGTGTCCATCTCGCCCTTCACGTACCAACGGTAGTCACCGTTACCTACATTAACCCAACCAATGTTAGTTGCTTGAGAACCTGTAACCTTGAACACCTCTTTGATGATGCTGTAAGCATTGGTGCGCTTGATTACGTTTGATTCCAAGTAACCGCTGTTCTGGTCAGATCCTTGAGCGAACAAGTTACCAATTACAGGAAGGTTGTAAGCACCAGTCGCTGCAGTAGCACCGATGTTACCATTCAAGATTTCAACAGTGTAAGATGCTGTAGCGTTGTGAGCGATTTCACCTGCTGGAGAAATTGCAGTTACAATACCACGAACATTACCGTCCCATAGTACTACGTCGTTCAAACGCAATACAGAAGCGTCGCTTGTTGCTTTAGTTAGTGTCAACGTAGTAGCAGTAGTTGCTGCTGTCGCTGCCAATGTTACTGTAGCATAAGCGTGCAAACGAGTTTCTTCCCAGTATTGAACCTCATCGGCGGTACCGCTTGCGCGTACGGCGCCTGTAAGGTTTAGGAACCCCGTTAGACCACCAGAGATTTGCTGGTAGCCGTATGTTTTGACCAATTGGTCACGATTGTCTGGCTTGTTGATTTCGTCAATGAAATCTGCCAACGACGTATACTTAGTCGGGTCTAACCGACGAAAGACAGCGTCCTTGCTGTCATTGTACACCGGAGGTGCTGAAGATGTTGCCATGTCTAATAATTTTTATAGCAGTTATTTTAAAAACATTTGTGGACGTCCTAACGCATCAAGTACTTGTTGTGCGATTGAGTCCTGCTGACTTGGCTGATTGTTAGACTGTGGGCGTTGAGGGTCAATGTTTGCGGCGCGCTCTACGATGGTACGTTGTCCATCGCTAAGGCCCTGCTGGTAGATGCTCTGTAGAATGTTGGGGAGATTATCCGTCACAGTCCTATGCATATTCCAGAGGTCGTGGTCCCATTGTCCTTCGTTGTCTACATATCTATCAAAGAACGAAGTCATATCGCTGTTGGATTTTGCCAAGTCATTTCGATAATCCTGTGATACACCAAAGTTGAACGAGCGTCCGTTAGGTAAGTCGAAGGCAATTTCGCCTAACTCTCCAAGTGAACGTGAGTTCGATTGTATCCAAGTATCGTCGAAAGGATTTGGTTCCTCCTCGGCTTGGGTTGAAGACTGAACAATAGGAGTGGTGTAATCATTACGAAGTTCACCAATACTTTGTCTTGCCTTCTCTGCGTCAATCTTTAACTGAAGGTTTGCAAGCCTAACTTCTTCATCGTTATAGATAGAGTCATCAGTTCGGTACTTAGAGTTGATAAGTAAATCAATCTCGTCGTTACCTAATGATGGATATTCACTCGCCATGTGTACACGCATTGCAGTACGATCATCCATTTCGGATGGATCTAATGACTGATAGCGGAACCAATCTTCCGGTGAACGTCCTGTCTTAGCGACAAAATCAGCAATGACTTGAATCCGTGGGTCAACGTCTTGCGCAGTTATAGTATCGGTCTCAGTGGATTGCTCAGTAGGTCCGTCCGCTGCTTCACTTAGGGCCTGGAAGAAATCCTCTAATCCCGATTGGGTTTCATCTTGTAAAGAACTTTGCTCCTGTTGTACATTGGGTTGTACATAATCCTGTACATTTTGTACATCCTGTTGTACAGGAGCGGCTTCTTGTTGAACCTCTTGTTGTTGAACTGGTTGTTGCTCAACTGGTGCGCTCGGTTCTGGCGCTGTAGTTTGTTGAGGTTCTACTGGTGCTTGTTGCACTGGTTGTGCCTCTTGTGTTGGTTGTGCATCCTGCGTGGGTGGGGTATCTGAGATACTAAACCCAGCGTCCTGGATTGCTTGTTCCATGCTTGATTCTACATTGTTCATTTCAAAAAAATTTAACTGATTGTTGCAAAATTAAAAAACAATTACTACGTTTAGGGCAGTGAAACATTTAACCGATTTACTATGAAACATTTCATTTTAAGCCTATTACTCCTGTCTGGAGTAGTAGCAAAAGCACAAAGCAAGTGGCCCACAATAACGCAGGGCGACACTACGTACTACCTACTGAAGGACGAGGATGTAGGTGATGGAGATTATTTTGAATTTACAGAAGGCATGGACCCAATGGGCCTTGGTGTGTTCCGAGGAAGGTTGTATTCATTCTATCACAAACAGGAGGAAGGCGGGGACTGGAATTCTGGAACTGTATATGGATATCCAACAGATAATAAGCGACCGCAACTTGGAATATCATATCCTTTCGAGAATCATGACTTTAGCGCAGACTATAGAAACCATCCTTTGTTCAAAGCAACTATGGAAGAGAAGCAGAGACGTTATAGGTAACTTAAGTAAATAAAGAAGGGAGGCTGATGCCTCCCTTTCTTTTTGTTATAAGAACGTATTCGTTTGACCTCGATATCGGTCGTAGATATTTGAACCAGCCGCCTCGTTTAGCATGTCGATAACAGCGTTTCTGATATCCGCTTGAGCCTGCCCTTGTGCTTGCTCGAAGCCTTCATCACCAAAGTATGATGACTCATACAATCTATCGCCATATTTATTAAGAAGATTGTACTCTCTCATTTCTGGTTTGTAGAATCTGCGATCTGATCTGTCAGCGTACTCCTCTTTAGTTTCTCCTCCTCGAACATCTCGTCCACCTGGGCCAGTTCCACTACCTCGTTTGGTGTTACGAGCGGCAGACAATTCCTGGTCAAACTGATCTTGAGCATGTTTCATAGCCTCCATAAGAATAGCGTCAAACATAGCATCTCCACCTTCGGGTCGAACAGAACCATAAGCAGGTCCAGCATATTCGGTCATACCACGTCTTATAACGTCCATAGGAGTCATTTCGTCGGTACCACCATATCCAATCGGACTTCCATCCGCTTTTGTGCCTGGTCTCATCATCCAATTGGTATTGTCGATTGCCCACATGATGTCTTTAATAGAAGGGGTTACGGCTTGGTATCTACGCGCACCGTGCTGGGCTAATCCACCAGCCTTAGTTTCTACGCCGGTATCGTAACTCTCCATCTGACTACGAACTTCTCTCGCTATTTGCTCGGGAACTGAAGGATTGGCATTATTTGAAGGAACATCAAGCACATTACCTTTCTTCGTTGTGTCTGCCATCATAGGTTCAAAGTCTTCATAGAATTTCGGGTAAACCGCTTCTCTTGTGCTCTCGGTTGTTCTGTCCCAGTTTACTGGCTCACGATCATAACCCGCTTCTTGCCAGGCGTCCTTCGCTGTGCGTCGTCTTTGCGGTTCTTCTTTTTTCCTGCCCAAAAGACGGGCAAGAAGACCTCCTGGTCCGTTCTGTCCACCGTTGGCGTACGCACGATACTTCACAGCACCGCCGCCTCCATAAGTGTTCTTAGCACCCGGGACCGCTGTTCCTGGCATTCCGAGTTTTGATTTATTTACAGCCATGCCTTCGGCTGCCATGCCAAGGTATTCCCTGGCCATCTTTGCTTGGGCAGGGTCCTTCAACAGAGCCTGGATGAGCCCGCCGCTTTTGTACATTGACTGTAGTTTCTTGTTCATATCTAAACGATTTGTATTGCAAATCTACGCAATACGGATTATTGTTTTACAAGTGAATCACTTCCTGTACTTCTTCACTTTCTTCTTTATCTTATCTGGTTGAGCAACGAACTGCTTGCCCTTCTTGTTGCCTTCTGCTTTGGCTCTGTTTGTGGCAGCCTTTTCAGAAGCAGATAGTGCTTTCCATGCGGCGTCTGGTAGGTAGCGCTTCTTTCCTTCAGACTTACTTCCGTCTGATGTTCTCCACTTTTGCTTGGTCCACTTCTTTAGTGACTCCTGTGATTTCTTGAGCGCCATTAGTTTTTGTATCCACCACCTGCGGCCTTGTACTCTCTTGCAAGCATCTGGGCTTTACGTGCAGACCACTGACCAGCATTACCACCCTTGCTTCCTGCTTTGATTTTCTCAAACAGACGCTTGCGCATTCCTGGTTTCGTGTAGTTGCCTGCTTCGTTTACCTTAGAGCGATACTTCTTTGCCATTACCACTTTACTTTATCGGCCCAGTAAGCAGCAGACATCTTTCCTTTCTTGATGTTCTTAGCGTGGCGTGCCTTGAATGATGCACGCTTCTTCGCACGAGCGCCAGTAGGATTAGACTCTGTTACAGTGTCTGCACCCTGTTCTCCAAAGCGGATTAGTTTCACTTTGTCACCTTCTTTAGCGGCCACTACGTGCGACTTCTTCGGGTGATCTGGTGTGCGCTTCGGCTTGTTGAATCCCTTCAAGCCGTGACGCTTTAGAAAATTTGCATACTTACTCTTTGCCATAAAGCAAATATAAGAACTTTACCTCAGCCTTGAGCCCCCGGCCCATAGCACCAGGCTCTTACGTAGTCCGCTGGTAACAGGTGTTACCCTGTGGAGTAAATAGGATGGGAAGATTATCACAGACCCTTTTGTTTTTGTGGGCTCGACAATAGGACCTCCTGTATTCAACTCAAGACTACCGCCTTCATAATCTTCGGGGTCACTCATTTGAACAACCAGGGAAATCTTACGCAAGGATAGTTCATCATCCCCAAGGTCTATGTGCCAATCGTAATGACCTTCCTCGCTTCCGTCGTACTCGGTGTATTGTATACTATCTGTTAAGCCGTGTAGTTCAAATCCCCACATCTCTTGATTTGCAATGGCTATGTATTCCATTAGTCTGTCGTACAACCAGTGCGTCTTGTATATAGAGTTGTTTGCGTCATCTGTAGCGGAAAGCCATTTGATGTTTGACTTTCTGTATTCACTAATAGCAGATCCATCTTCCTGTGAGTGTATGCGTGCAGCAACAAAAGGAAAAGAGTCCGCGATGCTGAGAATGAGTTGTATTTCCTCCTCTGAAAACGCTTGCTCAAAGTAGTACCATCCAGCCATGTGGCGAGATGTGTCTTGATTAAAGTAAGGTGTTAAATTCATTGTTTAGGTTTTCTACAAAATGATACTGTCACATAGCGCTCACCCTTGGACACTGGTCGGGCGCCATGCATGTGTGTTACTTGAGATGGATGTATAGATATGTATCCAGTCTTTCCTTTATGTAATTCCTTCTGCCTGCTAAAGTAGGTGCCCCCTCCTTCGTATCCTTCGTTTAGCGCAAGCACACAAGAGATGTCCGCATGATCGTGATGCAGACCCAGGTGACCCTGTACAGACTCTTCATATTTAATAATGAAGGTTTCTGTTTCCATTACGTCCCATCCCTTTCCTGTAAGTTGCCACATGTGTATCGCAGCAGGGTATACATATTGCTTGAGTATTCTATCGTAGTACCACTGTAGTCCTATCTCTTTGATAAGCATATCCGTGGCTGGATAGTAATCGTGTCTGTCTTTCGTCCACTTGTTTGATTCATTTGCCTCTTTGATTACACGCTCACAGAACTCCTCGGTAAATAGCGGGAATGTAAACACATCTGGAATTGGTTCATCTACTATCAAATCAAACGCTTTTAGTTTAGCGCTGTATGTGACAAACCTCTCTACGAATTCATCGTATGGAATATTGCGTAAAAAGTCTTTAGTGTAATCATACACCTTGTGACCTGTAGTTGGCTGGTCTTTCTGTCTAAACATGTGGTGGTTCTTTTTTAATGCTATGGCCCTTGTGTCTCTGGTTATATAGCCAAGGTCACCACGTGGGTGCTCACAGAATGTAGCACTAACGAATTCGTCTATAGCAAATATGTAGTGATTAAAGTTTTGGTCAATCAACAGTTTGCAGCCTTCTCTTGTAAGTATGTACGAGTGGGTGCAATATGTGAGTTTTGGTTTAACGTGATACTCAGATAGTTCTTCTGGTTCTTGAATGAAGTTACAAGACAAGTAGAACAAAGACCAATCGTAATCTGTCTCTAATAGTTTAGGGTCAAACTTAGCGGTTACCTCAAAGTCGTCTTCCAATATCAAGATTTTTTCATAACCCTTGTCGTATGCGTGGTGCCATAATCTCCAGTGACTCAAGGATGTGCCCGCTTCTCCTGGCATTACATTCCTGTTCCACCAGTCGTTGCTGTGTCCTTCTATTTTCCAGTGATTACAAACCTCATAGTGATCTGGCATGTTCTCACCTGTGTGTCCATTGGTACCGTGGAATATAGTTACAGGACTGTTCATCCCAAACTCCTTAAACCTATCTCTCAACTCCTGCTCTTTCTCTGGGTGCAGGGTAATGATGTAGGTCATGTCTACATATGGATTCAAATCCTTATGGTCCTCGGTTTCTATTGTGTCGAACAAGTCATACCACTCCTTAGATACATTGCCCCAATCTTTTGATTCTATGTAGTTATGCACTGGACGCCAGTCATCTATGTTCTTGTTGAATCCAGAAAGGGTTTCCTCTAAACCTGCTATAGCATTTGCTAATGGCTTCACTTCATGTGCAAGCATCTCCAGCGCTGTTATACAATAGGTTTCATTGTAGTCCGTGGGATAGTACCAAGTTTCCATTCGAGACAATAGGCTATAGAGGTTGGTGACCGAAAGGTTGCCGTGGTATATTACATTGTCTAATTTACTTACCCTGTCTGCGAAGTATTTTTTATAGTACTCAACACCATATGAAGGGGTACAGATATGTAGTGTACCGTCTACCGTTCCGGACTCTACATCGCTTAACACTTTATCCAGACCTCTTTCGGCGTGTGAGGTGTATACGTATGAGTTCTTTTCTTTCTCTTGAACAGGCTCTATGAGAGACGTGTCTATTCCGTTTCCAATAATGTCTACCTTATCTGTGTGTACAACAGCGTTCTCTTGTATTAGAAAAACATCCTTATGCCACTTCGTCAGGCAAATAACCTTATCGGTCTCATTGTATATCCTTTGTATTTCCCCGTCGCTCATGCGCTCTCCCTTGTACCAGTAGTACGGAAGTTCGTTGTGTAACCAAAAGATTTTCTGTGTATCTGGCCCTACGTTGTAGTACTTTAAATAGTGTAGGTACCCAACCCCAATCAATACATCTGGAGTCCCTGTCTCAGAGGCTACACTAATTGGTGTATAGTAAACATCTCCTGCACCGATATACTTGTCGTGCTTTCTGTTGACATTACCAACCACATATACCTTGTGTCCTGCTAATGCAAATTGTTTGGATAGATTTATAATACACTGTTCCGTGCCTCCTAATCCATCAGTGTCTGAATCCCATGGTTCCGCATAGTATCCTGCGTGTAGTACAATTTTCATAGTTCTGTATCAAAAAAAAATGTTTGGAATAACCTGCCGGTGTGTAGGTTGTGACCGAAGTAGTCCATGGATGTATGGAACTGCTTTCCTTTATATAGTATCAACCTGTTGTATACATTACCCACCTGGCTTACCAATTCCCATTTAGTAACGTCCTGCGCATGATCGTCCCAGGATCCGCTTGATGCATTGGGTTGTGTGAGACCAGTAGGTATATGTTTATAGAATCCAGTACCCCCAGATACAGGAGCATTGGGTGTGAGATACACTACACCAGCCCACTTTGTGCCAGTGTCTGAGTGTATCCAAGAACGATTCTTTGCAGTAGTAATTTGGAACGCTCCGTTGTACCCGTCTGGCCAATATATAATTTCACCATGGGTAGGAGACAGTATCCTGGATATAGACTCTTTAGTCTGCGCTGTTGAAAAACTTTTGGTTCGAGCACCAGGAAAGTTGCCCTCCACATCAAAGGATTGTTTCATGGCAAACTCTCTAACGCTGTCCACGTTATCGTAGAAGCCGTCTATAACGAAGGCATTAATGTCCATTTAATGATACGTATTGAATTCAATTAGTACCATTAAAGATACACTATCTAATCCGTCTTTGCAATTCTTGAGTAAATTCTGTAGGTACCATTAACCAACGTATCCACATGATTAACAGCGCTGGAGCGGTCAGAGAATGTCTTTGCGTTAGAAGCATCGTCATCTCTCGCCCAAGTTCCATCATCCAAAAGAATGTCGCTGGTTACAGTGTCTTGTATGTAGTAACTCTCTGTCGTTGCCATTATGATAGTCTTGTAATGCTTATACCTCTGTATACACCTGCTGTTTGTACTGTGTGGTTCCAAGAACCGTCAAGAGCATTACCCGCTGTTAATTGGAATTGGTTTAGATATGTTGCATTGAACATAACACAACAAGTCAACGAACTAAACTCTCCATAGGTGTTGAATCTAAAATATTCATATGCAGCAGACCCATCAATATTCGATGCACTACCACCAGATCCCTTTAGGTAAAGCCCAACACAGTTACGTGCAGCATTGTTGTTAACAAGTGTAACAGCGTACGTCAATAAAAATGTACCAGTTGCGCCAATGTTTATTGTGTTGCCACCAGAAATAGTAATGTTATCACCAGCATTTGTTTGGGTAATACTAATGGTCTGTTGATTAGCGGTAATCGTCTGGACGTCCACTGTACAAACACAAGGGTCGTATCCCGTACCATTCGTACCCGCAGGTCCCTGCGGCCCTGTGGCACCGGTTTGACCTTTCTGTCCTTTGTCTCCAAACTCTCCGTTCGGCCCTTGTGGTCCCGTGTCGCCTTTCTGTCCTTTCTGTCCTTTTTGACCCTTCGCTCCTTGGTCACCCTTTGCACCCTGTGCACCTTTTTGCCCCTTGGTTCCAGGAGGCCCTTCTGGACCCTCTCCACCTTGCGCACCTTTTTGGCCCTTTGCACCTGGGTCTCCGGCCGGTCCTGGCGGCCCTGGTATGTCTGAAGAATCACCTTTAGAACCCTTAGCGCCTTGGTCACCCTTAGCCCCTTGTGCTCCTTTGGCTCCCTGCGCACCTTTCTGTCCTTTAACACCAATCTCTCCTTTAGCGCCTTGGTCCCCTTTGCTTCCTTGGTCCCCTTTACTTCCTTGACTACCCTTGGCTCCGGTATCACCTTTAGCCCCAGGGGGCCCCTCTGGTCCTTGTCCACCCTGGGCTCCTTTTTGACCCTTTGGCCCAGGAACATCAGAGGCTGGTCCTAACTCACCCTTCTGACCTTTTGCACCCTGGTCACCCTTGGCTCCCTGCGCGCCTTTCGCACCCTGTGCTCCTTTATCGCCTTGGTCGCCCTTTGGCCCAGGGGGGCCTTCACCACCCTGTGCACCACGTTCGCCTTTCTCTCCTTTAGCGCCTTGGTCACCCTTCGCTCCCTGCGCACCCTTCGCTCCCTGCGCACCTTTGGCTCCGGTATCTCCCTTATCTCCTTGTGCTCCTTTAGCACCGGGATCTCCGCTTGGACCTGGAGGCCCAGGGATATCTGAGTCGTCACCCTTATTTCCTTTAGCGCCTTGGTCCCCTTTGGCTCCCTGCGCACCTTTCGCACCCTGGGCTCCCTTGACACCAATCTCACCCTTTTGTCCTTTGGCTCCTTGGTCTCCTTTAGAACCTTGGTCGCCCTTGTCTCCTTGGTCACCCTTTGGTCCTGGAGGTCCTGGAATGTCTGAGTCTAATCCTTTATCACCTTTCTGTCCTTTATCTCCTTTCGCACCCTGGTCACCTTTTGCTCCTTGAGCACCCTTCTGGCCTTGAGCGCCTTTAACGCCAATCTCTCCTTTTTGACCCTTGTCTCCCTTAGAGCCTTGGTCCCCTTTAGCACCTTGATCCCCTTTAGCACCCTGGTCACCCTTTGGTCCTGGAGGGCCTTCACCACCGGTCTCTCCACGCTGTCCTTTAATTCCTTTATCTCCTTGGTCTCCTTTTGCGCCTTGGTCTCCTTTAGCGCCCTGGGCTCCCTTTTGTCCTTTATCACCTGCAACCCCCTTGGCTCCCTGGTCTCCCTTTGCGCCTTGGTCACCTTTTGGTCCTGGGATATCAGAGTCTAATCCTTTATCACCCTTCTGGCCTTTACTTCCTTGATCGCCCTTGGCTCCTTGGTCTCCCTTTGCGCCCTGTGCACCTTTCTGTCCTTTGTCACCGGTTACTCCTTTCTGACCTTTGTCACCGGCCACTCCTTTGTCTCCTTGGTCTCCCTTGGCGCCCTGTGCACCTTTCTCTCCTTGGTCACCTTTAGCGCCACTACCACCGTCACGGCCCTTCTCGCCTTTTTCGCCCTTAGCGCCCTGGTCTCCTTTTGGCCCAGGCACATCTGAAGCGGGACCAATTTGTCCTTTCTGTCCTTTATCTCCTTGTGCGCCTTTATCACCTTGGTCACCCTTAGCGCCTTGGTCGCCCTTAGAACCTTGGTCACCTTTGACTCCAATCTCACCCTTCTGGCCTTTATCGCCAGTGACGCCTTTTGCCCCTTGGTCACCTTTCGGTCCTGGAGGTCCTGGAATATCAGAGTCTAAACCTTTGTCACCTTTCTGTCCTTTATCTCCCTTCGCACCTTGGTCACCTTTTGCGCCCTGTGCACCTTTTGCGCCCTGTGCACCTTTGACTCCGATTTCTCCCTTTTGACCTTTCTGTCCTTTCTGTCCCTTATCTCCCTGGTCACCTTTTGCCCCTTGTGCACCTTTCTCTCCTTGGTCACCTTTCGCACCAGAGCCACCGTCACGACCCTTCTCGCCTTTCTCGCCTTTCTCACCTTTAGGTCCTGGTACATCTGAAGCGGGACCAAGGTCACCCTTTTGTCCTTTGTCTCCTTTATTTCCTTGGTCACCTTTCTGCCCTTTGTCACCTTGGTCACCCTTTGGTCCTGGTGGCCCGGGTATATCTGAATCGAGTCCTTTGTCTCCTTTCTGTCCCTTATCGCCTTGGTCGCCTTTAGAGCCCTGTGCACCTTTGATGCCCTGGTCACCTTTAACTCCTATCTCACCTTTCTGTCCTTTGTCACCTTTCTGACCTTTGTCACCTTGAATACCTTTAGCGCCTTGATTACCTTTTTCACCTTGGTCTCCCTTGGCTCCTGATCCTCCGTCTCTACCTTTTTCTCCCTTCTCTCCCTTCTCTCCTTTAGGGCCTGGGATATCTGAGGCTGGACCGAGGTCTCCTTTCTGACCTTTGTCTCCTTTATCTCCTGTAACACCCTTGTCTCCTGTGGTCCCCTTCTCTCCTTGGTCGCCCTTTGGTCCTGGAGGGCCTGGGATATCGGAGTCTAAACCCTTGTCACCTTTCTGCCCCTTGTCTCCTTTATCACCTTGGTCGCCAATGCGTCCCTTCTGACCTTGGTCACCTTTGACGCCGATTTCGCCTTTCTGGCCCTTATCTCCTTGTTCTCCTTTAACTCCTTTGATTCCTTGGTCGCCCTTCTGTCCCTTGTCTCCTTGCGCGCCCTTGGCTCCAGAACCGCCGTCTCGTCCTTTTTCTCCCTTCTCGCCCTTCTGTCCTTTTGGACCAGGGATATCAGATGCAGGACCCAGGTCACCCTTTTGGCCTTTGTCGCCCTGGTCACCTTTCTGACCTTTATCACCTTGGTCACCTTTGACTCCTATTTCACCTTTCTGACCTTTGTCTCCTTGTGCCCCTTTAGCGCCAGAGCCACCATCTCTACCTTTCTCACCCTTTTCTCCTTTGGGTCCGGGTACATCTGAAGCGGGACCGAGGTCACCCTTCTGACCCTTATCGCCTGTAACGCCCTTGTCTCCTTGGTCACCTTTAATTCCTTGGTCACCTTTTTGTCCTTTGTCACCCTGGGCTCCTTTGGCGCCACTGCCGCCATCACGTCCTTTTTCACCCTTCTCCCCTTTAGGGCCCGGTACGTCAGATGCTGGTCCAAGGTCACCCTTAACTCCTTTATCGCCTTTCTGACCCTTATCACCTGTAACTCCTTTGTCACCAGTGGTACCTTTCTGTCCTTTATCCCCTTGGTCTCCCTTTTGTCCTTTAGGACCAGGAATGTCTGAGTCTAAACCTTTGTCACCTTTTTGTCCTTTGTCGCCCTGTTCACCGATGCGTCCCTTCTGACCCTTTTCTCCTTTTTCTCCTTGTGCGCCTTTATCACCAGCAACACCTTTGTCTCCAGTAGTTCCTTTGGCTCCGGTATCCCCCTTCTGTCCCTTGTCTCCTTTAGGACCAGGAACGTCTGAGTCGAGTCCTTTGTCTCCTTTCTGGCCCTTCTCTCCTTTGGCACCTTCACCGCCGCCTACTCCTTTTTGACCTTTGTCTCCGGTTTGTCCTTTCTGTCCTTTATCTCCGGTCTGACCTTTGTCTCCTTTAGAACCGTCAATACCTTTCTGACCTTTGTCACCCTGGGCACCAGTGTCCCCTTTGATTCCTTGATCACCTTTTGCTCCGGTATCTCCCTTGTCACCTGTAGCACCCTTTTGACCTTTGTCTCCTTTAGAACCGTCAATACCTTTCTGACCCTTGTCGCCGACCTCTCCTTTTTGTCCCTTATCACCGGCAGTACCTTTCTGTCCCTTATCACCGGCAGTACCTTTCTGTCCCTTATCACCAGTGGTACCTTTCTGACCTTTTTCTCCAGTGTCGCCCTTGACTCCTGTCTCTCCCTTTTGACCTTTATCGCCGGCAACTCCTTTGTCTCCTGTATCTCCTTTGTCTCCTTGGCTGCCTTTGGCTCCGGTATCTCCTTTAACGCCTATCTCTCCCTTTTGTCCTTTGTCGCCTTTGTCACCGGCAACTCCTTTGTCGCCTTGACTTCCTTTGTCTCCTTGAGCGCCCTTGTCTCCTTGGCTTCCTTTTAATCCAAGTTCACCCTTTTGACCTTTGTCGCCTTTGGCTCCTTTATCACCGGCATCGCCCTTGTCTCCCTTTTCTCCTTTAGCCCCCTTAGCGCCAGGGAGTTGTTTCAAGTCGCCCTTTGTAATTTCTACATTGGTAGACTCGGGTACAATAAAGTCAAACACAAGAGTTTCACCCGTTGTAATTTCAACAGTTACTTCCCCAGGTTTAATGATTTCTATGTCGATACCTTTTTCGGACATTAGTTTTCTACTATATCTTGAACAACATCAAACGTACCGTAGAACCATGTGTCTACAGTGCTGTCTGAAATAAGCGTTGCCTGTAATCCGTAAACATACGTACCAGCATCCACTTCCATATTAGTTGAAGATATAGTAATCGTGAGAACGCCTGCCGCAGTTCCGGAAATTGTAATGTTAGAACTTGTGATAACAAGAGGTCCATCGTCGTATTCACGAACCTCCATTTTGTAAGTGTACAGAGTTAAATCGACCGCTGTTCCATCAGAGTCTTTCACGTTTGCTTTTAGGGTAAACGTATCTCCCCTGCGGGCACATATGTTTACTATTGCCGCATTGTTTAAGTTTACGTTGGTGGGATTGCTACAACCGCAAGCCCCAGATCCACAAGATGAGCATCCCATTTTTTATGATAGTGTTAGGTTAGTTACTACGTCTTGGTCAAGCGGTGGGCGTTGCCCTTGACGCTGTGCAATCAATTTACTTTGAGCCAAGGCTTGTTTGTCTATTCGTTGGTCTTTGCGTTTCTCTGATTCGGCGTCCGCCATCATTCGATTACCGCTTTCTATTTGTTGCTCAACTACCCCGTACTCTCCCTTCATCTTCTCGATTTCAATCTTATACTGGTACTCAAGTTGAATCAACTGTGCTTTGACCTGTGCCTCTAATTGCATGCGCTGCGCTTCTATCTGCGCATCCATTTGTTTCTTCTGCATCTCCATCTGTGCCGCCATCTGAGTTTGCTGAGCATTTACCTCCGCTGTTACTTGTGCTTGCTGCTGGGCTTGTTCTTGCTGCTGCTTGATTCGTTTCTTTCTGCGAACAACCAAGAGTCTTTCAGCCTGCTCAACGTCTTTGATTTGACGAATGGCAATCGCATCTTCAAGATCAATTTCTCTTTGTCCAAGTGCAATCTGAATGTTTTGTTCAAGGTATTGTTTGTCTGTATCGTTCATCTCCGTCACAACCATGACGCCAAAGTTGTACATGG
>Ga0136655_1000298_pt1 | contig 22464 bp, 24 predicted proteins | sample CPBDNA_2_FD_94863 | JGI IMG/M metagenome (GOLD analysis project Ga0136655, IMG submission 94863) | Freshwater to marine salinity gradient microbial communities from Chesapeake Bay, USA - CPBay_Spr_15_0.8_DNA (version 2) | ecosystem: Environmental > Aquatic > Marine > Coastal | place: USA... | reverse complement strand
GCCTCGTCCATATAGGCGGTCGCCATGATCAGGGTCATCTGCGGGCGTTCCGCGCGGATGGCCTCAATCAGCGCCCAGAACTGTCGCCGCGACAGCGGGTCGATGCCGGTGGTCGCTTCATCAAGGATCAGAATATCGGGATCATGCAACAATGTGCAGCACAACGACAGCTTCTGCTTCATGCCGCCTGACAGCTGGCCCGCGGGACGATCGGAAAATGGCGAAAGCCCAACGGCCCCCAGCAGGTGATCAATGCGCTGCCGCCGCTGAGTGCGCCCCACCGCAAACAGGCGCGCCATGAAATCAAGGTTCTCTGCGACCGACAGCGACGGATACAGAGTACGGCCAAGCCCTTGGGGCATATAGGCCAAACGATGCGCAATCTCGTCGCGATGGGCCTGCGATCGCATGTCACCGCCAAACACCGCGATCTGGCCAGTCTGAAGCTTGCGCACCCCCGCGATCAGCCCCAGCAGGGTCGATTTGCCGACCCCGTCAGGCCCGAGCAATGCCGTTGAAGAGCCGCGCGTGATCGAAAAACTGACATGCTCAACGGCCTGCGTTGCGCGATACCGGTGGCCGACACCGTTGCACAGGACTGTGGTTTCAGGGCCCATCTGGGAGCCTCGTCTCAAGCCAGACAGGCCAGTCAAGGTCGGGCGCAAGCCGCAGGTAGGCATCGCCCGTGTACCCCGCTTTCACGTAGCCCTGAAAACGGACCAGCAGATCAGGCGCAAACCGCAGTTTGACCCGGTACATGAACTTTTCCCGCTCGTTCGCTGTCTCTACCGTCTTTGGCGTGAACTGCGCCTCGGCGGCCACGAATGACACGCGGGCCGGTATGACATAGCCGGGGGCGGCATCCAGCACTATGCGCGCTTCTGCGTCCTGCGCCAACACCCCCGCCTGCGAGGTCGGCAGGAAAACAGACATATAGACATCGGACAGATCAAGGATCGTCGCCACCCTGTCACCCGCCCCGATAACCGACCCGGGCTGTACCAGCTTGTATTCCACCCTGCCCGCAATCGGTGCCTTCAGCGCCATCTCGGCGATCATGACCCGCAGCTGCGCGCTTTGTGCTCTGGCCTGATCGACGGCGGCATTGGCCGTCTCAAGGGACGCGCGCGCGCCTTGCAGGTTTGCTTCGGCAATTGCGTGCTGCGCATCGCGCCGGTCCAGATCGGCGGTGGTCGCGATATTCTTGGCCTCAAGGTCCTGCACACGAGCAAGCTCCAGCTCGGACAACCTGTGCTCTGCCGCGCGCAGGGCCACTTCCGCCTCGGCCCGGGCGATGCTTTGCCGCGCACTGCGCACTGCCGCCTCAAGCGCTGCAAGCTGCGCCGTCATCACAGCCGTGTCGAGCTGCGCAACAAGGCTGCCGGCCTCAACCAGATCGCCCTCGCGGATTTCGATCCTGTCAACCCGCCCGGCATATTTGGTGGCCACGTCAACGCGCTCTACCTCGATCCGGCCATTGGCCATGACAAGACCCTCTGGCAGCCGTTCATTGCCAGCGTAATCCCGGGTGTTCAAGACGGTAACAACGCCGCCGATGACACCGGCGGCGACAAGCATACGACTGACACGTTGGATGGTCTGTTTGCGCGCCAGACCGCCGTTGGACCCAAACACCTGTCAGGTCTTGCGGTTCAACGCCGAACGCAGCGTCACGGCACCAAGCATCAACAGGGCCAAGGCCCAGAACCACCAGCCCGCATCCCATGCGCCCAGACCAATGGCCAGAAAGATCAGACCAAATAGCAGGCTGGAGACCCATTTTGGCCGATATTCAGGCATCTGCAGCCTGGCCACCGCGCAAAGCAGGGCAAACAGGCCGATACCCACGAAAAAGACACCCCAGCTGTCAAACCAACCCGGCAAACCCGGCCACCCTGTATTGGCAAGAAGCAGCACCACCGCGCCCCATAGAAATGCAGCACCCCACCAGATGCCGTCAATGCGGTCCATCAGCATCCAGTCGACGTTGCCACTGTTGAATTTCTGTCCATGTGCCATGTGTCAAACTCTCCGCTCCCATTGCGCCTTGCGGCCCGTTGTACGGTACACCGGGGCCGCGATTGCCGGACTGATCCATGTCAATGGGGGCGCGGATGGCCGGCCTGATGGCGGGTCAGAATGCCTTGCGCCATCCGAACACCACGCCGGTTGATCCACCGCTGACATCGTAGAACCCATAGCCATCAGAGCGATGGTGCAGCCTGACGTACATGCTGGTGTCTGGACGCGGCAGAGTGAATTCCATATCGGCCATCCAATAGACGAAATTGCGCGTTGAGGTTCCTTTTCGGTCAATTTCGACCCGAGGAATTTTTGTGGCATGCGATATACCAAGGCCAAATGCGACGCTGTGCAGCCTTGGCAGAACAGGATTTTCCGGCCGGTAGCGCAGAACGACGGGTAGGTTGAATTCGAAATGGTCCTGTCGCCCAAAATGACTTACGGCCTGCAATTCCAGCCCATAGCTGAAGCGGCTGTTGCCGATCGGCCGTTCCCAGCCCAGCCCGACACCGACAAGGCCGGAACCGGCAAAATCAATCGACCCGGGGCTGAAGACTTCGTACCATACGTTTTCTGTCATGACCCCTAGAAAGCCGGTGTAATACCACTGTGCCTCGGCCCGTGCGGCACCCACAGGTAGTGTAAAAATGACCGCAACAATGATGGCGCGAACCCAAGTGAGCAACATTCCGGCGCTCTCCAAACAGATTTTTCGGCTAATCCGCCGCAACAGATCTGCGGCCCAGCTTAGCCAGACCAATGCCCTGCGCATTGATATTTTGCATCTCTTGGCGAAACCTTCCCCTTGGGGGGACTGAAAAAGACGTTGATGATGATGCCGGGCGGTGCCCGCTGAATGCATCCGCCCGATGAGCTACGGCAGGCCCGCGCCTTATGCGCACCACCCCTTTAGCGTGGCCACACCTGCCTTGAGCATCAGCACATCAAACCCGCCCAGCAAACGATAGCCCTTTGCGAATAAGACATCCGCCTGTTCGGGGGAAAATGCATTGCCGCCCATGGGTATCCCCGCAGCCTGCGCTGCCGCTTCGATGGTTGCCAATGCCTCAAGGAACGCCGGTGCCTCGAATTGCCCAGGTATGCCCAAGGATGTGCTGAGATCAAAGGCCGCCGGGACAATGATATCAATGCCGGGCACGGCGCAGATCTGTTCGATGTTCTCGACGCCCTTGACGGTTTCCACCAACAAACAGCAGGTCAGCGTATCATCAATATGGTCGGCATATTCCGCGAGCGGCACACCCTCGAAAGAATGGGCAATAAACGGACCAAAGGTGCGGCGGCCATGTGGCGGATACCTAAGTGAACTGACAGCCCATGATGCCTGTTCGGCGGTTTCGATCAGCGGAAAGACAATGCCTTGCGCGCCTATATCCAGCGCCCGCTTGACCTGGGCATCGGTATTTTCCGCAATCCGCACCAGCGCCGCGCAGTTGTATCCATGTGTCGCGGCGATCATGGCATGGGCGCTGCCATAGTCCACGGCACCATGTTCGATATCAATGATCAAACTGTCCGCCCCTGCCGCAGCAAGGGCCTGCGTCACAACTGCGCTTGGCACCGTGACGATAAAATTAGCGAGCCTGTCCTGCGTGTCGGACAGCCGTTGTTTCAATTTCATGTTCAAAACCTTTAACGCATGCTTGTTGGATCATGGCCCATTCCATCATGGCCAGATGTTTCAGCCCACCGCAGGAAAGGCGCTGACTATTCAGGAACGCTTTCGCCACTGCCGCCCATCTCCGAAGGGAAGTCCTTCATCTTGGGCAGGCCATCCTGCATCGGCAAGACGGTTTCGGCATAGTTGACGTGAATACCCGGCGCAAAGGTCTGGGTCGGGATGGTGGCAGCATAGACATCCATCAATCCCCAATGCGGATGAAAGGTCATCAGATGCCCGCCACATTTGGTGCAGAACTGGCGGTCGCTCTTCTCGGTTTTCTTGTAGTGACCGATATGTTCCTCACCTTGGGTCACCTGCACATTCTCGTTCTTGAACAGGGTAAAGGCGTTGACCGGCCCGGCAGACCATGACCGGCAAGATGCGCAATGGCAGTACCCCATTGCTTCGGGGTCGCCGGTCACTTCGATTTCGACGGCACCGCAAAAGCAGGCACCTTTCTGGATATCAGACATTTTTCCCCCTCTGTCGTAGACGCGGGCGGCACTGCACCGCTTTCGCTACCAGCACGCTCATACCACAGCTTTGGCTGTTCTCCGACTCATGTCTGCTGCGAAAGGGGCGCTACTTCAGCAGCACCGGGATCTGCACCGGACCCCGAAAACCGAAACCCCGCCAGATCACGGCAGAGGTGTCGGGGATCTGCATATCGGGAAAGCGGTCGAACAGCAGGGGCAGCATGACCTTGCCCACCGCGCGGCGGGCCACATGGGTGCCCTGACAGAAATGCGGCCCGTTGCCAAAGGACTGATGCAGGATCTTGTCGCGGTAGACATTGAACACCTCGCCGTCCTCAACCACGTCTTCATCGCGGTTGGCGCTGGCCTGGATCGTCATCACCGTGTCCCCCTTGGGGATCAGATAGCCCCTGATTTCGGTGTCTTCGGTCGCCACCCGTGACGAAGCAGAGATGGGTGCAACCCAGCGCACACCTTCCTCGAATGCTTTGTCCCAGTCGGCGTTGCGCTTGACCTCGGCCAGCTGGTCGGGGTTGGTCAGCAGACCGTAGAGGATCGTGTTCATCGCATCGCGGGGCTCGTTGATGCCGCCGCCGATGGCAATCTTGATATTGGCGTAGATCTGCTTCTCGGGGATCGGATCATCCGCGTTCAGCATCACCGAAAAGGCTGAATTATTGGGCGACGCGCGATGCCGGTCCTGCAACCGGTCCAGCAGTGCGTGAATGGCTTCGTTCGCGCGGTCTGCGCGGGCGAAAGGTTCGTCGCGCCAGCCGAAATTGCCCGCCCCTTCGATCAGGGCTTGGGACCATTCCATCATCTCGTCATCCGTGGCTTCTTCCATGCCCAACAGGATCGCAAGACCCCGTGCCGCATAGGCACCAGACAACAGGCCAAACAGATCGACCACCTCGCCGCGCGGCAATCGGGCGACGTATTCCTCAGCGATGCGCATATATTGCGGCATCCAGTCGTTCTGGATCACCTTGGGGGCAAATGCGGGGGCCATGGCCATCCGTTCGCGCCGGTGTTCCTCGCCATCCTTGCGCATCAGCGTATGCGCCCAGAACGCCCGTTTCATCGGCGTATTGGGATCATCAGAGCTGAACAGCTCGGGGTTATCCTTGACGTATTTGGTGTCCTCGGCCTTGGTCAACAGCGTGCGCGCCACTGATTTCATCCGCACCACCGGTGCCTCGCGGCGCAGGCGGCGGTAGATGGGAAAAGGGTCCAGATCCAGCTGGGCCAACGTGATCGTATCGTCAATCGGTGCCAGATCGGCCATGCCATGTCCCCCTTTTGGTGCGATCCTAGCTGGTTTCTCCCAGAATACGCAGCGCATTCTCCTTGAGGATCAGCGGGCGGACCTCGTCCTTGAACGGGGCATCCGCAAAATCCTTGAGCCAGCGGTCCGGCGTGATCGCAGGCCAGTCAGACCCAAAGAGCATCTTTTTCTTCAAGATGGAATTGGCATAACGCACAAAGATCTCGGGGAAGTATTTTGGCGACCAACCCGACATGTCGTAATAGACATTGGGTTTATGCTGGGCCACGGCCAGACCTTCTTCGGTCCAGGGAAAGCTGGGATGCGCCAGAACGATGGGCATATCAGGGAAATCAACCGCGACGTCATCCAGATGCATCGGGTTGGAATATTTCAACCGCATCCCCATGCCGCCCTTCATGCCAGACCCGACACCGGTCTGGCCGGTGTGGAACAGGGTGATCACGCCTTCCTCGGCACAGGCCTCAAGCACGGTATAACAGGCCTCGCGGTCATTGGGGTAAAACCCCTGCATGGTGGGATGGAATTTAAACCCGCGCACGCCGAAATCACGCACCAGACGGCGCACTTCGCGCGCACCGGCCTTGCCCTTGTGCGGATCGACAGAGGCAAAGGGGATCAGGATATCGTCGTTTTCGGCGCAGATGCCTGCGACCTCTTCGTTGGAATAGCGCCGAAACCCCGTCTCGCGCTCTGCATCCACCGGAAAGATCACAGCGGCGATGTTGCGTTCGCGGTAATAGGCGGCGGTGTCCTGGACCGAAGGCAACATCCCTTCGGCACCGGCGGGATTCTTGAAATAGGCGGCCATGCCGGATTGAAATTCATTGTAGCCATCATCACGATGGTCACAGCAGGGCTCTTCTGCATGTGTGTGAAAATCAATAGCTTTCACCTTGGAAAAATCGACCATCGTGCTGCTCCCTCGCAAATCTGGCGCGTCTAGAAATTGCTATACAACAAAACTGTTAATCTATACAACAAAAACCAGTGACAAGATTTGAGGTCGAAAATGTCAGATAACGCCACCGCCGGAAAAGTGACACGCGTCGAGATCGAGGGCGATATCGCCACCTTGGTCTTTAACCGTCCCGAAAAACGCAACGCCATGAACGAGGCGTTGGTGAATGAACTGGATGCGTTCTTTTCCCACCCGCCCAAGGGGGTGAATGTCGTGATCCTGCGTGGTGAGGGCGGGCATTACTGCTCCGGGCTGGATCTGGCAGAACACGAAAGCCGCGAACCCGTGGCGGGTGTCTATCATTCGCGCAACTGGCACCGGGTGTCCGAATTGATCGAATTCGGCGGTCTGCCCGTGATCTCTGTGATGACCGGTGCTGTCATCGGCGGTGGGCTGGAAATTGCGACCTCGACCCATGTGCGCATTGCCGAACCCTCCGTACGTTTTCAGCTGCCAGAGGGGCGGCGCGGCATCTTTGTCGGCGGCGGTGCAACGGTGCGTGTCGGCCGAATCATCGGCCCTGACCGCATGCGCGAAATGATGCTGACTGGCCGCAACTACGGGGCCGAAGACGGGGTGGCCATGGGGCTGGCGCATTATTCAGTTGAAGAAGGCGAAGGTCTGCCGCTGGCCATGAAACTGGCCCGCAAGATTGCCGACAACGCTGAATTCTCAAATTACCTGATGATCCAGTCGATCAGCCGGATCAATGACATGTCCCGCTCAGATGGCCTATTTACAGAAAGCCTTGCTGCTGCAATGTCTCAGACATCGGACGGGGCCAAGGAAGGAATGCGTGCATTCCTGGAAAAACGCGAACCGAAATTTAGATAAAGGTCGTGAAAACGGCTTTTGACTGTCACATCTGGGAGGAAAAGACATGAAAAGAAGAGATTTCCTAAAGACCACTGCCGCCGTCAGCGCATTGGCGGCTGTTCCAACGGGCGCTTTCGCCCAGGACATGACACTGCGGCTGCACCAGTTCCTGCCGCCCGTCGCCACCGTGCCCGCCAAGATCCTCAAGCCCTGGGGCGAGCGTCTGGCAGCAGCATCGGGTGGACGTCTGAACATCCAGCATTTTGACGCGATGTCGCTGGGCGGCCGCCCGCCAGAGCTGATGGATCAGGCCCGCGACGGTGTGGCAGACATCACAATGACCGTTGTCGGCTATACGCCCGGCCGCTTCCCGCGCAGCGAAGTGTTTGAACTGCCGTTCATGATGACCAGCCCTGTCGCCACCTCGCTGGCCTTTTGGGAAATGGTCGAAACCGATTTTCAGAGCAGCGAATATCAGGACCTCAAGGTTCTGGGCGCATGGGTCCATGGCCCCGGCGTGATCCACTCTGCCGATCCGATCGCCAGCCTTGAGGACATGAAAGGCAAGACCGTGCGCGGCCCGACCCGTGTCATCAACGACATGCTGTCCGAACTGGGCGGCACACCTGTTGGCATGCCCCTGCCCGCGATCCCCGAAGGTCTGTCCAAAGGCGTGATCAACGCGACCGTGATCCCATGGGAAGTCACACCCGCCGTGCGCCTGACCGAACTGGTCACCAACCACACCGAATTCACCGGACCAGAGGCGCTGTATACCGCGACAATCGTTCTGGTGATGAACAAGGCCAAATACGAGGCCCTGCCTGACGATCTCAAGGCGATCATTGATGCGGAATCGGGTGCCAAACTGTCGGAATTCGCAGCACAGGTGATGTGGGACAACGATGCGCCGGGCCGCGAAAAAGCCGTGGCTGCAGGCAACAACATCATCCAGCTGGACGATGCCGAAGTCGCCCGTTGGAAGGCAGCAGCACAGCCGGTCATCGCCCGCTGGGTCGCTGAGATGGACAGCAAGGGCATCGACGGACAGGCGCTGATTGATCAGGCCAAGGCGCTGATCGCGGCCAAGTCCTCCTGATCAAGCTGAAATACGACGATACGGAAGGGCCCTGTTGGCCCTTCCGACCTTTGGGGGAATGCGATGTACAACGGGTTTTACCGCCTTGCAGACCGGCTTGCACGCGCGCTGGCCTATGCGGGCGGCGCGGTTTTGGTGGTCATCATTGTGCTCAATTGCATCTCGATCATCGGGCGGGCCTTTGTGCCGCTGGACATCGGGATCGGCCCCATTCGCGGCATCTATGACATCACGGAAATCGCGATGGCCGCTGCCATCTTTGCCTTTTTGCCCTGGGCCCAACTGCGCGAAACCCATGCAAAGGTCGATCTGTTCCAATCCTTCATGGCCCCGCGTTTTGACCAAACGCTGGACCTGCTCTTTAACATCGCCATGGCGATGATCGCAGCCGTAGGGACATGGCGGCTTTATCTGGGGATGCTGGATAAATACGGCTACGGCGAAACCACCCTGATTGCGCAGATCCCGGTCTGGCAGGGCTATGCCGCCGGATTGGTGGGCGCGATCGGATTTGTCATCATCTCGCTGTTTTGTGTGCTGCGCTCCGGGCGCAGGCTGGCAGGCTTGGGCACCGAAGGATAATACAGTGACATATTTTGAGCTGGCCATCTGGTCTTTCCCCGTCCTGCTGATCCTTGTGTTTCTGCGCGCCCCAATCGCGCTGGCGATGATCGCGGTGGGGGTTGGCGGCACCTATCTGGTGATCGGCAATTCCATGATGACGCTGAACCAGCTCAAGACGCTGACCTATGGGACCTTCTCCAACTATTCCTTTTCGATCATCCCGCTGTTTCTGCTGATGGGGCAGTTCGCCACGCTGTCGGGCATGTCCGCCGCATTGTTCAAGGCCGCCGAAAGCTTTCTGGGCCACCGCCGGGGCGGCGTGGCCATGTCCGCAGTCGGTGCCTGTGCAGGTTTTGGCGCGATCTGCGGGTCGTCGCTGGCCACCGCGGCCACCATGGGGCAGGTCGCCCTGCCCGAACTCAAGCGTTACGGCTATCCCGGCTCTCTGGCGACAGGGGCATTGGCGGCAGGCGGCACCCTTGGCATCCTGATCCCGCCTTCCGTGATCCTGGTGATCTATGCGATCCTGGCCGAACAGAACATTGAGAAACTCTTTGTCGCCGCCCTGATCCCCGGCATTCTGGCTGCGATCGGCTATATGGTCGCCATCTCGATCTGGGTCCGCGTCTCGCCCAATTCCGCCGCCGTCAAGGACCGCGTGCCATGGGGTGAACGCATGACCGCACTGGCCAGCGTCTGGCCTGTGCTGATGATCTTTCTGGCGGTGGTGGGCGGCATTTACGCAGGTATCTTTACCCCTACCGAAGCCGCAGCCGTAGGTGCCGCCGGCACCGGCATCATCGCCTATATGTCCGGCCAGATGAGCTGGGAAAAACTGGGCGAGGCGATCCTGTCCACCGCCGGTTCCACCGCGATGATCTTTCTGATCATCCTGGGCGCGGGCATCTACAACAATTTCCTGTCGCTGACGCAACTGCCGCAAAGCGCCTCCATGTGGGTCGGTGAACAGGGCTTCTCGCCCTGGTTCATCCTGTCGATCGTCTTGGTCATGTACCTGATCTTTGGCTGCGTGATGGATTCGCTGTCAATGGTCCTGCTGACCGTCCCGATCATCTTTCCGATCATGTCCGTTCTCGACTTCGGAATGAGCGCGGATGACTTTGGCCTGTGGTTCGGCATTCTGGTGCTGATCGTGGTAGAGGTCGGGTTGATCACCCCGCCGGTCGGGATGAACCTGTTCATCATCAACTCGATGGACAAACAAACCCCGATCTCAGCGACCTACAAGGGGGCCCTGCCCTTTGTCCTCACCGACATCATCCGCGTTGTGATCCTGGCATCTTTCCCGGCAGTCACCCTCTGGCTGGTCTGGTTCATCGACAGCTTTGGTTAAGGCAACCTTCTACGATGGAAAATTCGTGCCTGCCCGTGCGAAAACAGCTGTCGCCGCCCTTGGCCATGCCGCGCGGCAAAAGGTGTTCTATCTGAGCGATCCAGCGGCACTCAGCTGATGATCACCTCGGGCCCGCCCGCATAAAGTGTTGCGATCAGATCGGCCTTGTTGGTGCGCAGTGCACGTTGATTAAGCGAACCTTTCTCAGTGATCTCTCCGCGATCGAAACTGGGCGCGTCGGTCAGGATCATGGCCCGGCGCACCCGGCTGGCTGATCCGGTGGCGGCGCGGGCCCCGGCCGTCAGCTTCTCTTGCAGCGCGGCACGCAAGGCATCCGCGGGCATCGCCTGCCCGCGATCCGACAGGATCAACAAGGCACCCAATTCGCCCTCGTTCTCACCCGTGATCACCGCATCCCGCACCAGCCCATCCATGGCATCCACAAGGCTCGCGCGCACGGCACCAACAGCCACCCATGTGCCCGTGGTCAGCTTAAAATTCTCCGCGATGCGGCCATCGAAAAAGAACCCTTTGGAAAAATCGTCCGGGTCCGCAGGGCGCAGCGCATCGCCCATGCAATAATAACCCTCCTCGTCGAACACTTCTGCCGTCTTGGCCGGATCGCCAAAATACCCCGGCGTGATCGTCGGCCCTTTGAGCCGCGCCTCCAGCTTGCCGCCATTCGGCACCAGCTTGAGCGACAGCCCCCGCGAGGGTGGCCCGACGTTGCCGGCCTTGTCCTGCACCTGGGTGCAGGCCAGCGCGAATGGCGCAGTTTCCGTGGCACCCAGGCCCGTCGCCAACAGCACCTCATGCCCAGTCGCCTTGCGACCGGCCGCGCGCAGCCTGTCCCATATGTTCTGCGGCATTCCGGCACCGGCATAAAACATCATGCCCAGCTCTTTGAAAAAGGTCGCGGCCAGCGCCGGATCGCTTTCCAGCGCATCCACCAGCATCTCGTAGCCGACCGGCACGTTGAAATACCACGAACAGGATAATTCGCGCAGATTGCGCAGGGTTTCGTCAAACTTGCCCGGCACAGGACGGCCGTCGTCGATGTAATAGGTGCCGCCATTGGTCATGACCATATAGAACACCTTGTTGCCCGCCGCCGTGTGGTTCCACGGGGCCCAGTTCAGCACCACGGGCGGTTTCTTGGTCAGGAAACGATAGCAATCGCGCACCATGGCCTGCATGGCACAGATCATCAGATTGGTGTTGATCACCGCCTTGGGTGATCCGGTAGAGCCAGAGGTGAACAGATATTTCACCACCGTCTGCGGCGTCAGCGCCGCCCGCGCGGCATCGGCCAATGCCATGTCACCTTCCAGCAGACTGTCGAATGTCACGGCCCCCGCCACCGCATCACGGTGGTTGATCACCACCCGACCCTCCTGCGCAATCGCGTCAAAGGCCTTGGCAAAGGGCGCGCCAGTATCGGCAAAGACGGCACCGGGTTGCAGCAAGCCCGCAATATCCCTCAGCTTGCCATGATCAGTAGAGACCAGCGAATAGGCAGGCGAGACCGGCGCATAGGGAATGCCCACATAGGCGCAGGCCATGCCCAAAAGCCCATGTTCGAGACTGTTTTCCGACAACACCAGCAAGGGCCGACTGGGCCCCAGTCCCATCGCCAGCAAAGAGGCACCAATGGCGCGCGCCTTGGCACGCCCCGCACCATAGCTGATCCGATCCCAATCACCGCCCTCGTGCCGCCGCGCGATCCATGTCTGGTCCGGCGTGGTATCGGCCCAATGGTCAAAATAGTCGGCCAATGTCGCAAGATATTCGGTCAACTCACCGCGATGGCGCATCACGATGGAGCCGTCGGGGCGGTTTTCATAGTCGAACTGGGGTGCCCAGAAATCAGTAGCGTCCAAACTGGTCAGCTGGTCCATGTCAGTATCCTTGATTGATGTCGTGCACGCGGATCGGGCCTATTCCTCGCCCGATCTGATTTTCTGCAATAGCCCTATTAGGGTCTGTTTTTCGGCGGCTGTCAGGTTTTCCAACAGCAGGTCTTCATGTTCTTTGACCCGTGCCTGCGCATCCCGGTAGGCGGTGATCCCCTGCTTGGTCGGGACCAGCGCCTGCACCCGGCGGTCACCCGGCACCGTGGTCCGCGCCAGAAAACCGCGCCCCTCAAGTTCATCAATGATGGCCACCAGACCAGAGCGTTCAATGCCCAGTTTGCGCGCCAGCCTGCTTTGCGTGATATGCGAAAACTGCACCACCAGCGACAGGGCCGAAAACACCCGTGGCCCCAGCCCGTCCTTGCCCAGGGCCGCACGAAAATCATTCTGAACGATCACATAGGCCCGTTTCAGATTATAGCCTATAAATTCCTCCAGATCAGAGGCATCCTGTTCACGCTTCAGTTCGGCGATTTTTGATTGCTCTGATCCGGCCACGTGTCACACCCCTTGCATTCTTGCGGTTGTGTGTACAATAAAACGTTAACTAGGTAAACAGTTTTATACCTGAAAGGTGCGCAATGACCCTCCCCATCCCCCGGCTTGAACATGTCTGCGATCTGAGTGTGACACTGGACCCCATCCGCGAAATGGGGACGGGCCGCGCAGGCCAGCGGCGCATCATCCCGATTGTGGGCGGCACGGTCACGGGCCCCCTGCTGCAGGGGCGCATCCTGAACCTTGGCGCGGATTGGCAGACCATTTTCGCCAATGGTCTGGCCGAACTGGATACCCGCTATGCCATGGAAACCCATGACGGTGCCACGATCGAGATCATCAATTACGGCTACCGCCATGGCCCGCAGGCGGTGCTGGACGCCATCGCGCGCGGCGAAGAGGTGGATCACAACAGCTATTACATGCGCACCCATGCACGGCTTGAAACCGGCGATCCGCGCTATGACTGGGTTAACAAGACGCTGTTTGTCGGCGTGGGCGCGCGCCTGCAACAGGCCGTGCAGGTCCAGCTTTATGCGATCAGATAGGGCCAGCCGCCGCAGCCTCTGCCAGCGCATCGCGAAATACAGACACCAAGGTGCTTGGGGTCTCGGATATCCGGGACATCATGCCAACCGGTCCCTGTGCCGAGGTCATGTCAATGTCCAGCGCCACCAGTGTCCCATCCGCCAGATCATCTTCGACGACGCCTTGTGACACGATCCAGATGGGCCGCATCGGCCCCAGCACCGCCGCCCTTCCAAAACCCGCTGAAACAGTCTCGATCCGCTTGGCAAACAACGGCAACCCCTGTGACAACATCAGCCGCGCCATAAAGGGACGGATCGCAGCAGTGTCGGGGGGGTAAAGGATCAGCTCATCCATGATCTGCTCCAATCGGGTCACCGCCCGCTTGGGGTGACCGGGGGCTGCAACCGCCACAACAGGTTCTGAATACAGCGCAGCAAAAGAAAGCCCCTCCATCATCTCGCGGTCCGCCAGCCGACCGATGACCAAATCCAAATCCCCCGTCCGCAGCATGTCCGCCAGATGGCCATGCGGTCCCTCTTCGATGCGCACCGTGGTATTGCGCGAAATCTCGCGAAACCGCGCAACTGCCGCTGGCAACACCTGTCCGGCCACGGCTGGTAGAACACCAATCCGCAACATCGCCCCGCCCACGTCATTCAGCGATGCAATCTTATGCAGCCCCTGGGTCAAGGCCACGGTGCTTTGCTCGGCGAATTGCATGAAGATCTTGCCCTCAGGCGTCAGTTCAACGCCCGCGCGGTCGCGCTGCATCAGCCGGACACCCAGAATTTCCTCCAAGTCCTTGAGGCTTTTGGAAATTGCAGGCTGGGTTAGGTTCAACTGCTCGGCCGCAATTTTCAGCCGCTTTGTCCGGGCAATGGCCACGAAAGCCTCCAGATGGCGAAATTTGATCCTGCGGTCCATTTGCATGCCTTTTTTGATAAGTATAATGCAGAATATGTCATTTTACATTCCGTTATAGAAACTAAATATTTCTAGGAACGGAGGATTCCATGAAAACACAAACGGTCATCATTGGGGGCGGCCCGTCAGGACTGCTTTTGTCACAACTGCTGCATACGCGTGGCATCGACAGTATCGTGCTTGAACGCAAGACCAAGGACTACGTGCTGGGCCGCATCCGCGCCGGCGTGTTGGAACGTGGTCTGGTTTCCCTGCTGCGCGAGGCGGGCGTGGCGGACCGGCTGGACAAAGAAGGCATGCCCCACGACGGCACGCTGATTTCCTATAATGACACCGCATTCCGCGTGGATTTTGCCAAACACACCAACAGCCACGTGGTGGTCTACGGTCAGACCGAAGTTACACGTGACCTTTATGCCGCGCGCGAAAAGGCAGGCGGGCAGATCGAATTCAACGTCGAGGATGTGGTGATCCACGACGCAGAGTCAGACGCGCCCTACGTGACCTACCGCGTGGGCGATGATGCCCGCCGCATTGACTGTGATTTCGTCGCAGGCTGCGATGGCTTTCACGGCGTCAGCCGCCAGACGATCCCGGCGGACAAACGTCAGGAATTCGAAAAGATCTATCCTTTCGGCTGGCTCGGCATCCTTAGCGAAACACCGCCCGTGGATCATGAACTGATCTATGCCAATTCCCCGCGCGGCTTTGCCCTGTGTTCCATGCGCAACGAAAACCTTAGCCGCTATTACGTGCAATGCCCGCTGACCGACAAACCCGAAGACTGGACCGATGAGGCATTCTGGGCCGAGCTTAAACGCCGCATTCCCTCCGAATATGCGGACAAGCTGGTCACTGGTCCCAGCATCGAAAAATCCATCGCGCCGCTGCGGTCCTTTGTGACCGAACCCATGCGCTGGGGGCGGTTGTTCCTCTGTGGTGACGCGGCCCATATCGTGCCACCCACCGGTGCCAAGGGGCTGAACACTGCCGCCTCTGATGTGCATTACCTCTATAACGCCCTGCGCGATTTCTATGAAAACAACAGTCAGGCCGGTATTGACGCCTATTCAGAAAAGGCTTTGGCCCGCGTCTGGAAGGCCGAGCGTTTCTCTTGGTGGTTCCCATCGCTGTTACAACGCTATCCCGATCAGACCGAGTTTGACCAAAAGATGCAGGTGGCAGAACTGGAATTCCTGCGCGCAAGCCCCGCCGCCCAACAGGCCATGGCCGAGAATTACGTGGGCCTGCCCTACTAGGGTCAGGACCCTAAGGCCAATCCCGCAGCGCTTGGGCCAGCCGGTCCAGACCGTCTTTCAGATTGACCGCCGCACCGCCACCCACGCCCAGCCGGATATGGCCGGGCTGGTCATAGGCGCTGCCGGGCAGCAGGAAGGTCCGGTAAGGATCGCCCAGCAGAAGCTTGGCAAATGCGTCGCTGTCGATGCCTTGGGGCAGACGCCCCAATCCGATCAACCCGGCCCTTGGGGCGACCCAGCTCAGCCCCTCTTGGGCCTTTACCCAAGCATCCATCTGCGCAAGGTTCGCGGCCCCCTCGCTGCGCGCCTTTTCCATGGCCACTGCATAACGCGCGGGGCGCAGGGCAACCTCGGCAATCACTTCGCCCATGATGTTCATGATCTCTGATGCATTCTCGCGCAGGATCACCGCATCCATGACCATCTGTGCATCCGGGCAGATCAGCCAACCGGTGCGCAGCCCCTGAAGGCCCAACGCCTTGCTGACCGATCCCGTCGTGATCCCACGTGCGTACATCCCCGCCACGGATGGCCCGCGCGGCCCGTCCCATTCCAGCCCAGCATAAACCTCATCCACCAACAGCCAGGCCCCCACGCCATCGGCAATGCGCACCAGCTCTGCCATCTCACTCTGCCCCAGCAAATCACCCGTAGGATTGTTGGGGTTGGTGATGAAAATCATCTTGGTCTTGGGGCCCACCGCCTTTGCCAGATCATCCAGCGGCAAGGCCCAGGCATCCGCCTCCTGCCGCTCTACCTTGACCACCTTCGCCCCGATCGCCTTTGCCAGCACCTCGGCCTGCGGCCAGCCGGGGGTTTCAATCACGATCTCATCACCGGGCTGCAATAGCTGCATGATCGCCAGATAATTCGCCTCTGCCGCCCCTGCGGTGATCAGCACGTCTTTGGCGTCACAGAGCCCAATCAGCCCCGCCTGACGCAAGACATGATCGCGCAGCTCTGGCAGCCCGCGAAAATCGCGCCCGTTCCAGTCCAGTGACTGGTTCGGGTCCAGATCATCCAGATAATCGCCCAGCACAGGGGAGCCTGACAGCGAAAACCCCACAATCGCTTGCGGCGCGGCATCAACTGTTTCCAGCAGATGTTGAAACAACCTGTGTATCTTGACTTTCATAGCGCGCCCTTACCCAATGGCCCCATGAGTACCCAGATCACCCTCAGGGGCAAACCCAAACGTCTGGCCGTGTTGGATTACGGGCTGTTCGAGGTCCATTCAGGCCCCCGCACCATCGGCATCTGCGGCTATGTCATTGAAACCGACGCCAATGAGTTCGTCCTGATCGACACAGGCTTTCCCCAGAAATACGCCGATGATGCAGATGCCGCCACAGCCGAGGATGATCTGGGCAGTTTTGGCCGCGTTCTATCGGTGACGGGCGAAAACATGCCAGGGCCGCAATTGGCCAAACTGGGGCTGCGCAAATCCGATGTGACCCTGATGATCCAGAGCCATACCCATATCGACCATGTCGGCGATATGGCGGGCTATCCTCATGCGCCAATCCTGATTGCTGCGGCTGAACGCGCCCTGCCCCGCCCGCTGTATTGGTCTGGCAAACAGGCGATGGAATGGCCTGATCGCGATTACCGGCTGGTGACCGGGGATATGATGTTGGGTGACGGCTTTGACGTGCTGCTCTGTCCGGGCCATGCGCCGGGGCAACTGGCCTTTATGGTGCAGCTGCCCCAAACCGGTTGGGTGCTGCTGACCTCAGATGCAATCAGCCGCGCGTCTGAGATTGACGAAGGCTTCGCAGGCTCATGGGACGTGGAACAGGCGATCCATCATGGCGACCGTTTGATGGCAATGGCCACAGCGCGCGCCGCACTGGTGATCTTTGGCCATAGTCCCGAGCAATGGTCGGACCTGAAAAAGGCACCCCTATGGTTTGAGTGACCCCTCAATCATGCATCACCGCACATCGCGGCCCTGATTGAGGATGATCACATTGCCGCTGGACACATCCCCCGCAGGCGACACCAGAAAGCCGACCCAGGCGGCAATCTCATCTGGTTGCATGGCGCGGCCATGGGGCATCTGGGCAATCGCCTTGGCCAGCACCTCTTCGCTCAAGACACCGAACAGCGGGGTTTCGGTCATCGCAGGGGCGATCGAATTGGCGGTGATCTTGTCATTGGCATAGCGGCGCGCCAGATCTTTGGTCAGATTGTCCAGCGCCGCCTTGGAGGCGCGGTAATGCGGCGGGTCGAAGACATCGAAATTATACGCCCCGTTTGAGCTGATGTTGACAATCTTGCGCACGCCCTCGCGGCCCATCATCAGCTTGACCGCCGCCTGACAGCAATGGAACGCGGCCGAGAAGTTCAGCGCCATCTGCCGCTCGAACTCATCTTCGGGTATCTCGGGGAATTCCGACATGAAACAGGTGCCAGCATTATTGACCAAAACGTCAACGCCGCCATGATCCTGCGCGATCTGGTCAAAGGCTGCATGGATGGCCTGTGCATCCATCAGGTCCACCACAATTCCGGTAAACCCCTCTTGCGCCATTCCCGCCAGCCCCTGTGCATCCACATCCAGCCCGACGACCGCACATCCGTCGCCCATCAGCCGCGCCACAATCGCGCGGCCCATGCCACCAGCCGCCCCCGTCACAACCGCAATCTTGCTCATACCCCTGCCCTTTTCATAATCCCTCAGCTAGATGTAGCCAAGCACCCGCCCGTTGCCAAGGAACACCCTATGCCCATCCGCCCTGCCCGCCGCATCACAGACACCAGCCCCAAGAACTTTGGCATGTTCGCCAAGGCGGTGGGGATGCAGGGCGATCTGATCCATCTGGAACTGGGCATGCCCGCCGAAGATACGCCCCAGCACATCAAGGACGCCACCATCGCCGCCCTACAGGCAGGTCATGTGCATTACTCGGACCTTCAGGGCATCCCCGAATTGCGCGCCGCCATCGCCGATAAACTGCGCCGCCAAAACGGGCTGGACCTGAGCGCGGATGAGGTGATTGTCACCAACGGTCTGACGCAGGCTTCCTTTGCCGCGTTCATGGCCTTTCTGGATGCAGGCGATGAATGTCTGCTGCTGGCCCCCTATTACCCCCAACATATCGGCAAGGCAGAACTGGCCGGGGCCCGCGTCACCATTGCCCCGTTGGATGCTGCCAATGGGTTCACCATCAATCGCGCTTTGATAGAGCCACATATCACCCCTGCCACCCGCGCCATCGCGCTGATCAATCCCTGCAACCCCACAGGGCGCGTCTATACCCGGGAAGAGCTGCAAATCTTGGCTGACATCGCGCAGGATCACGACCTGCTGGTCCTCTCTGATGAGGTCTACGAAGAGATCACCTATGACGGGGCCAGACACATTTCTATCGCCGCCCTGCCGGGAATGAAGGAACGCACCATCACCATGTGCGCCTTTACCAAGGCCTATGCGATGGATGGCTGGCGGCTGGGCTACATCGCCGCCGATGCCGCGCTGATCGGGCCCTGCATGAAGATCACGACAAATGAAGTGACCCATGTGAATACCTTTGTGCAACATGGGGCGCTGGCCGCGCTTACCGGTGATCCATCGGTGCTGGCCGGGATGGTTGCCCGCGACCAGGACCGCCGCGATCTGGTGGTGGCCCGATTGAACCAGATGCCGGGTGTGACCTGTGCACCGGTAGAGGGCACGATCTATGCCTTCCCCAACATCACCGCCACGAGGCTATCCGCCCAAGAGTGCGCTGACCGGCTGCTGGCCGAAACCGGCGTGGTGGTTGAGGCTGGCAGTTTCTACGGTGCCGTAGGCGAAGGCCACCTGCGCGTCTGCTTTGGATGTGCCGAAATCGAGGTGTTGCAAGACGCAATGGACCGGATGCAGCGCTTTTTCAACGCCCTGTGATCCGAACCGCTTTCAGTCTCTAAACCAACGATTTCAGTGCCGAGAACAAGCGCTCCACATGGCGCAGTTCAGTCACAGCGCCCGGTGAAATCCGCATGATCCGCCCCCGTGCATCCACGTGAAGCCATTGCTCTCGCAACCCGTCCACCACCGCCTTGGGCTCTGCCGAGGCGGGCAGCTCAACCATAACCGACCCGCCGCGCTGCGCCTCGTTCAGGGGCGTGGCAATGTTCATCCCCGCATGCCGCGCCTCTTCGATGACCGCCGCGGTCAGCAGCCGGTTATGGCCCAGCAAATCCCCCTGCCCCGCATGCCACCGCAGCGCAGGCACCGACCCCACACAGGCCAGCACCGATGGCGTGCCATGGTCAAACCGCCGCGCATCGGGCGCATAGTCAAAAGCGTCCAGGTCCCATGAAAACGGGTTGTCCTGCGAAAACCAGCCGCGCAACTGCGGCTTTACCTGATCAATCAGATCAGGCCGCATCTGGATGATCCCCGCCCCCGGCGTGCCACACAGCCATTTCAGCGTGGTGGATAGCACGAAATCCGCCGGAAAATCATGCAACGAAAAAGGGATAATCCCGACACCCTGCGTCAGGTCCACGCCCACCAGCGACCCCTTCTTGTGCCCATGCGCGATCAGCGCCGCCAGATCGCACCGGTGCGAAGAGGTCGAGGTCACGAAGGTCAGCAGCGCCAGCCCGACGCTTTCATCCCATGCGGCCAGCATATCTTCGTCACGAACCCAGAAATCCCCCTGCCGCAGCGGCACCGTCTCAAGCGTATAGCCCAGACGGTCCGCCATCCCGTTCAACAGAAAGTGCAACGAAGGAAAGCAATCCGCCCCGATCAGCACCCGCTTGCCGCGCAACCTTTCGGCTGGCAGCCCGCCCAGCACGGAAAACAGCGCCGTCGTCACATTCTCGGCCGAGGTCAGAGACCCTTCGGGCGCATCAATCAGGTCTTGCCACAGCTGCAAAAACGCGGCCCGCGCGCCCAGCACCGATGGCCATTGCGCGTCATCCATCGCCGCCCAGTCGTGCGAAAACGCCGCCAGCACCGCGGCCATGTCTGCGGCCTTGTCCGGATAAAGCCCGATGGAATGGTACAGGAAATAGGCAGGATCATCTTGCATCAGATCAGTCTCTAAATTGGGTTATTTGCGGCATAGCTCTTGAAAAAGGCAAGGTAGTCGGCGCGCGCCACTTTGAAGTGCGGCCCCCATTAGAAAACAATATATTATCTGATAGGCGAGTTTGGCATGGGATCTGTTTACACGCAACTGAGCATTCATGAACGGCTCAGTATCGATGTTCGGTAGCATGAAAAAGTGCCTGTCTCAGAGATGCCACGCGTTCTTAAACAGCACAGATCGACGATCTTCCGAGAGATCAAACGCAACTCTTGGGCGGAACAGGCATTTCCCAAGAAGTACGCAGGATATTTCGGAATGGCGGCCCGTCCGCGCATACAACGACGGCAATCCACCCAATGCAAGCTGATCCAGCATCCTAAGGTATCTACATGGAACTGTTCCATTCATTCTTACAGGTTGCGAGTGATGGATGTGTCCGGGTTTGATTGTTCGGACAATCTCTATCCCGCTCAGGGTCGCTTTGGCCGTTCGTAAGGAACGGAATCTTTGCCTGTAGCTGAGAAGCCGTTTCATTGCGGAATGGTCACTCTCGATCCTGTTTTTCGCCATTTTCGGTCGTTATGTCTCATGCTGTCAAAATATGGTTCATATCGGTGATTGATCTCACGAATGACGCGCCGGTAGGTGTGCGCATTGTCGGTACAGATCGTGACGGGTCTGTGGAGCCGAACCCGCTCGATAGTGCTGTTGAGAAAGGCTTTAGCGGCCTTGGCTTCCCTGCGAGTGGTCAGGCGGAGATCAACCATCTGGCCATTCGCATCAATCGCACGCCACAGGTAGCGCCATTATCCAACAACACTGAGATAGGTCTCGTCCACATGCCAGTCGACGCTTGCACGGCGCAGGTATTTCTCGGTCCGCTTCGTCAACTCAGGGCCAAACTTCTAGACCCAGCGGAATTCAGTTGATCGGTCAACAGCAATGCCACAATCGGCCAGCAGGTCAGCCACGTCCTGATAAGAAAGCGGGTAGTGCAGATACCAAGGGATAGCACATAGAATGATATCACGGGGCAAGCGATGGTGCTTGAAAGGGGATTGGCGCGGCATGATAAACCTCAAGCGCCGTAAAGTGACCAAACCTTCCAACTAATTCAACAGTCCCCCCGGGATTCCAAGCATATGAATTCATCATTTGGCAGATCGCCACTATCTGCTAAACTTTATCAAGGGGGCGTAAGAATTGGACCCAATCAGTTTGACATTTGAGATGGCGGTTGTCCTCGGTCTATTGGGCTTCACTGTCATATTATTCGTTTCAGAAGTGGTTCGAATAGATTTCGCGGCTATTCTTGTAATGGTGCTGCTGGGCCTCCTAAGCCAGCTCCCGGGTCTTGGGTCGCTTGCAGACGTCAGCCAGCTTTTCAATGGTCTCGCCTCCAACGCCGTGGTTTCGATCATTGCCGTGATGATCATTGGCGCGGGGCTAGATAAGACCGGTTTGATGAGCAAAGTTGCCGCGCTGATCCTGAAATATGGTGGAAACTCTGAGGGGCGTGTGGTCCCAATCATCTCAGGCACAGTGGGCGTTATTTCGTCTTTTATGCAAAACGTCGGTGCCGCCGCATTATTTTTGCCCGTTGTCAGCCGGATATCTGTTCGAACTGAAATCCCGCTCAGCAGATTGCTGATGCCGATGGGGTTTTGCGCCATTCTTGGCGGCACGATGACCATGGTAGGTTCGTCACCTCTGATATTGCTGAATGATCTGATCCTGACGGCCAATCAGTCTCTTCCTGAGGCCCAGCAGATGGATACTTTTGGGCTCTTTTCAGTGACACCAGTGGGCATCGCTCTGGTTGCTACTGGAATCCTCTATTTTGTTATTTTTGGGCGTTGGGTTCTGCCTGTGACAAAAAAGGGTGGCGATGCCACAAGCGGGTGTTCCATGAAGGAATATCTCAAAGAGCTATACTCGGAGTCAGCGAGGACCCGAAATTTGATGTGTTGACGTCTGGCGCTGGAGCGATTCAGGTAGAAGCATGATCCGTCCAGGCTTTCTGTCCACTTCCGAGCGCCGAGACCTTGTTG
>Ga0136655_1000293_pt1 | contig 22571 bp, 22 predicted proteins | sample CPBDNA_2_FD_94863 | JGI IMG/M metagenome (GOLD analysis project Ga0136655, IMG submission 94863) | Freshwater to marine salinity gradient microbial communities from Chesapeake Bay, USA - CPBay_Spr_15_0.8_DNA (version 2) | ecosystem: Environmental > Aquatic > Marine > Coastal | place: USA... | reverse complement strand
TCTGGTTCTGGTTCTGGTTCTGGTTCTGGTTCTGGTTCTGGTTCTGGTTCTGGTTCTGGTTCTGGTTCTGGTTCTGGTTCTGGTTCTGGTTCTGGTTCTGGTTCCGGTTCGGACGTAATTAGGGGCAATACATTTTCTTGAAATTGACCTATTATATTCCCGGGTGGTGCTGTATTCTGAGTTACATCAACAATTCGTGTTTGTGGATTATATGAATAACCCATACCAAATGTAGTACTTTCTTTCCATACCAAACACGTAAAATGTCCGGTTCCTGGAGAATAACCGGGATTATTAAAATTATACAATTTTATTTCATCATACCATAAGTCTATACTCTTCTTTATTAATTCCATCATATTATTACCTTGACCTTGGAAATAAGCTAAGTTCTCTCCATATCTCGCATCATTACTGTGTTGAAATAGATTATTACTCACAAGGTAATATGAATATTCTTGTGAAAATTTTGCGATGGTGTCATCCCATTTTAGTGGCGGAGAATCGTGACGTGCTCTATAAGCATTTATATAGTCTGTAATTTCATTTTGTTGTTGTTGAGTTATGATTGGTTGTTCAATTGACATTTAATATATATTTAATCTACATTATATCATACTAAATAATATTATTTCGATATTTATTGTTACCATTTATGATAAGTGTATATACAATTGTAGAAATCTGAATACAATTTTTACAATTAACTATTTGTAAAAATTGATTTTAACGAATATAATAATCAACCCACAATAATCGAATCAACTATACGAATATGGACCTCGTCCACGATGATGATTATGCAAATTTCTTAGATATAGACGATAATGATATATTTATACGAAAATACTCAGATGATAACATAGCTATATATAATAAACGATTATCACCTTCTCCTGACCTTACAATCATACCCAATTTATATAAACCAAAACATAATTCTCCTACGTATATCCCTATTATATCTTCATATTCAAGTGTTAAAATATTATACTTCTTATTTATAATGGTAATAATATACGTTATCGTTTATTATCTATTCGGCACCGTTAATGTAATTGTATAGTAGCGTATCTGGATTATGATTATGTATTTCTCCGCATACCAATGATAAACATTCATACATTTGGCGTAAAACATCGTTCGGTGTTATCGAACCAACCTTAATTAAACCATGTTTTATTAGATGTTTTTTTACTTCTTGTATAGGAGTTTGTTTAAGTAGCTGTTTTTGTGTTGAAACACGATTCCGTATTGTTTTGTTTGAAACAAGTACAGAAACCTTAGGCGCTACTTGAGACCTTCCCACTTTATAAGTTCGTCGTAAAGTTTTCCGTCTTTTCATTTGTTTCGGTTTATTATTTGATAAGTTCTTTAATATATCATTCCTTTGTTTTATTTCGCTCATTCGTTTCATACCATCATTTATCTGTTTTTCTATATTACTTGTTTGAGTAGTGTTGTTTGGTTGATTTACTATATTAGATAATGGTTGAGAGGGTATATTATTAACATTTCGTATATTTGAATCCAATTGTATATTACCACCAACTTGAATTGGAGGACGATTACTTTGAGTTTTATTCAAATAATTTCTATATGTTGGTAAACTCCCATTCTTTAAACATCCATACTTAGGTACAATTGTACTATTAATGGGTGTAATCTGACTATAACTTTCAGTAGGACGCGAAGTAGTAGATTCAATCGTCGGATATCTTCTTAATGTGGTATTTTTTGGAACATTATTCTCGTGTTTTTTTACTAATCGTTCCAAATATGCACGAGACGAGTTATCAAATTCAGTATTAAATTTACTAATATTTTCACTATGATTTACTTGTTTTTGGGATAAAGTTTCAGGTTGATGATTATTTGCGTATAATCTTTTATATCTATCTTCTTGTTGTTTTCGAATCATATTTAATAAAGATTGTTTTCTCAATGTTTGTTGTTTTCTATTTACTGGATTTTTTACGCGTATTTTATCCTTGGGATTTTGCTTTGGTTGAGATTTTTTTGTTTTATTATTAGAAAATGAAAATTCATCCATGTTTATAGATAATATTTTCTTATCACTCATATGTATTTCTTTTAGTATAATTACTAATACGAAAAGAAATATCCAGTCACAACTAATATTATTATTTTCCTAAAATAGGGTATATTACACATACAATGACGAAATAAATAAGTTCTCTTTAGTTTCCTTATTTACTAACATAAGAGCTAATCCAGAATCCATATCATTTTTTGTAATTTTTTTACGAATATCCTTGTGTTTACCATATATACGACGACTATGACATATTTTTACATAGGTTAATAATATTTCTACGTCTCTTCCATAGCTTTTAAGATGTTCTTTATTTGTATGAAACCATTTTTCACTTAAAACGTTGTCATCTACAAATTGCCACTCTGTTAATTCTACTTTTTGTTTAAAAATTTGCATCAATTCTTTTGGTGTATATGTATCTATCGAAAAACGCCATATAAATCGTGACTTTAATCCTTGATTTGCTTTAAAAAACGTATTGTTTAATTCATCTTCATATCCCGCAATAATCACCATTAAGTCATCTTTATGGTCGCTAAGTGATTCACATAAAATATCTAAACATTCCTTTGAAAATGAATCATTTTGTTCTCGACTTGCCAATGAATATGCTTCATCAATAAATAAAACACCACCTAAACTTTCATCTATTATTTTCTTTGTCTTGATTGCGGTTTGACCCAAATATCCAGCTATTAAATCATTACGAGTAACTTTATTAAAAATATTCTTTTTTAAAATACCCATTTTAGAATACATAGTCCCGATTATTTTCGCTATTTCAGTTTTACCTGTACCGGGGGGTCCATAAATAACAGTATGTTTATAATCCCCGCCTGAATTATTCTTATGTAAACCCTGTATAAAATATAATAGTTGGTCTAATATGGACTGTTTTAGTTTTGATAACCCTATCATTTCATCTAACATGATTAATTCCTTTTTGATTTTATGTAAAGATTCCAAATCAATATTATATTCCGTATCATCTTTGTATTCATATTTATTCAATAGGTCAATCACATCTTTTATCGTGTTTATTTCAATATCGATTGTTTCTTCTTTAGTTTTTTCGGTAAACTCTTCGGGTATCGTAGTGTAGTCATTTAAAGATATATCTGGCATATTTGGAACAATCTGCTCTATATTTCGAAGCGGTTTCATTGAAAAAAAAGGATTAGTATATGTAAGATTTGTTATAGGGGTATAATCACAGTTTATTCTCGGAACATTCTTTATATTTGTATTGTTGTAATTATTTCGTATAAACCGTCGCAATACTTCATATTCCCCTGTAACAATGCTTTCATTCGTCGAATAATTATCAAGGAAGTTTATAAAAGTTGTATATTTATTCTCAGTCATTTACATAATATAAATTCAAACATCTATATTCTTTCTAAAAAATTGAATTAGCAACAAGTAAATTAATCTATGTAATTTCAGTAACAATGAAGTACGATTGTAAATCAACCATATCTTCAAATAACCCACTATCTATTCCAATCGATAAAATGTCTTCGTCTACTTACTCTGATGAAAGTGACAGTATCAAGGCAATTATTGATGCCGAAACTAAACAAATTGATGACAAAATTAATAAGATGGTCTCCGCAATACGCCCAGATGAAACTATATTATTAGACCATCTTGGAGATTATACAGAAGAACCATATAATCTGATTGAATCATATTTTGACGGAAAACATCTTGAACGTTTAGTTAGACATCAATTAGAATCATATAATAATTTTGTAAATTATCAAATACAAAAAACAATACAAATGTTTAATCCGGTTATCGTCCGTTCCGAAAATGACTACAATGAAAGCAAGGATAAGTATTTTCTTGAAGTATTCATCAATTTTACTAACTTTAAACTTTATCCTCCACAAATTCATGAAAATAATGGGGCTACTAAAACAATGTTACCCCAAGAGGCAAAAATCCGTAATTTTACATATGCGTCAACGATGACAGTTGATATTAATATCAAATATGTAATACGTAATACAGAAAATATGGATACACCTAAGACTGTTGAAAAGACTATTCCAAAGATAAACATTGGTAAATTGCCTATTATGCTTAAGTCTTCAATTTGCGTCCTTACCCAAAATCCTCATATTAGTCATCAACAATCAGGAGAATGTTCTATGGATTGTGGAGGTTACTTTATTATTAAAGGTTCAGAAAAAACCGTATTAGGACAAGAACGAGCTGCGGAAAATAGAATATATTGTTTCGACGGTAAAAATACTACAAAATGGAGTTGGATAGCTGAAATTAAATCAGTACCCGACTTTAAATGTATTTCACCCAAACAAATTGAAATGATGATTGCCAGCAAAAATAATGGGTTTGGTAATGGTATCTATCTATCTATCCCACGTATTAAACAGCCGATTGAATTATTCGCAATATTCCGTGCTTTGGGAGTTATGACAGACAAAGATATTTGTAATCATATATGTCTTGATATAGATGACAAAAACACAAATGATTTATTGCGATTTCTACAGGCATCTGTAATTGACGGCAATAAGTATATGACACAAGAAAGTGCGATGACACATATCACTACATATGCGGCATATACACCATTGAATATGGATAAGGAAACCGGACAACGTAAAAAGCAAGAATTTACAAAGGAAGTATTAGATTCTGATTTGTTTCCCCATTGCAAAACTGTAAAACAGAAATTATATTTACTTGGTTATATGGCACAAAAGCTTATTAAAACCAGTCTTGGTATGTTCAAAGAAGACGACCGCGATTCATATACAAATAAACGTATTGAATTAACTGGAACGTTGTTAAATAATTTATTCAGAAATTACTTCAATAAACTTGTAAAAGAAATGCAAAAGCAAATTGTTCGTGAAATTAATAATGGTTCATGGCGTTCAATGGATGATTATCAGAGTATCATTAATACCACAAATATTTACAAAATTATGAAGTCAACCACAATTGAAAATGGAATCAACCGAGCACTATCTACTGGTGATTTTAGTATTAAACAGTCTAATAGTAGTAAAGTAGGTGTAGCACAAGTATTGAATAGACTTACGTATGTATCAAGTTTAAGTCATTTGCGTAGAATTAATACGCCTCTTGAAAAAAGTGGTGAATTAATTGCCCCCAGAAAATTACATAATACAACGTGGGGATTCCTATGTCCGGCAGAAACTCCAGAAGGTCAATCTATTGGTATTGTTAAGAATATTAGTTATATGGCACATATTACTATACCTACAAGTAGTACATCACTGTATGAATATGTGGAACCACATATAAAATCTGTGAATGATAATAGTCCAAAAGATATGCATGGAAAGGTTAAAGTATTCATTAATGGTTGTTGGGTTGGAATTGCGATTGACCCTATCACATTATACAACGATATGAAAGACAAAAAATACAGAGGAATTATCAATATTTACACATCCATAATATTTAATTATAATACTCTTGAAATTCGTATATGTAATGATAGTGGAAGACTAACACGACCTGTATTAAGAGTAAAAAATAACAGAGCTATGATTACAGCCGAGATTATAGATAAAATCACGTCTAAAGAATTATCGTGGAATGATTTATTGACTAACTGCAAGTTGGATGAATCTGTGATTGAATATATTGACCCTGAAGAACAAAACTTCTCTATGATCGCAATGAAAAGTAAAAACCATTATCTACAGGACACTAACGCATATTTTCAATATACACACTGTGAAATACATCCCAGTACAATCTTCGGAGTATTGGCTTCATGTGTACCTTATCCAGAACATAATCAAGCTCCGAGAAACACATACCAATGCGCAATGGGTAAGCAAGCCATGGGTGTATATGCTACAAACTACGACCAGCGTATGGATAAAACCGCATATGTATTAAACTATCCTACTCGCCCATTAGTCGATACACGCCTCATGAACTTCATCCATCTTAATCAAATTCCATCTGGAACACAGATTCATGTCGCGATTATGACACATACCGGTTATAATCAAGAAGATAGTGTACTTCTTAACAAGGGGTCTCTTGATAGAGGGTTATTCTTGGCTACTATTTACCATACAGAAAAAGATGAAGATAAGAATATTATTCGCGATGAGATTATTCGTTGTCAACCCGACCCTGCGAAAACCAAGGGTATCAAATTTGGAAATTATAGTAAACTAAACGCGAATGGATTTATTCCTGAAAATGAATTAGTTGAAAACCGAGATGTAATTATTGCTAAGACCGTACCAATTAAGGAAAATCGTAATGACCCTATGAAAACAATTAAATATGAAGACCAGAGTAAAACTTTCAGAACCACTGAAGAAACATACATTGATAAAAATTATACCGGACGAAATGGAGATGGTTACAATTTCGCAAAAGTTAGAGTGCGAGCCCTTAGAAAACCGGTTCTTGGTGATAAATTCAGTTCCAGGCACGGACAAAAAGGTACAGTTGGTAATATTATTCCTGAATGCGATATGCCATTCACAAAAGACGGTCACAAACCCGATATTATTATTAATCCACATGCTATTCCATCCAGAATGACTATCGGACAACTAAAAGAAACTTTACTTGGAAAAGTACTATTAGAGCTTGGTATGTTTGGAGATGGCACCAGTTTTGGTAATCTTGACGTAGCCACGATAGCTAAGGAATTACAAAATCTCGGATATGAAAGTTATGGCAATGAACTGTTATATAATGGTCTAACTGGAGAACAGCTCGAAACCAGTATTTATATTGGTCCAGTATTTTATCAGAGACTAAAGCATATGGTTACAGATAAACAACATAGTCGTTCTATAGGTCCTATGGTAAATCTAACAAGACAACCAGCTGAAGGTAGAAGTCGTGATGGTGGATTTAGAATAGGAGAAATGGAAAGAGATGTTATGATAGCACATGGTATTTCTCGTTTCTGTAGAGAAAGAATGTATGATGTTTCTGATAAATATAGCACACATGTTTGTAATAAATGCGGTATGATTGCGGCGTTTAATGATGGAAAGAAAAACAGAATGTATGATACTTCGGACTTTAGCGTACATTCATGTAAAACGTGTGATAATCATTCTGACTTTTCAAAGGTAGATATGCCATACGCATATAAACTAATGTCGCAAGAGTTACAAACTATTAATGTTGTACCAAGACTTATTACCGAATAAACATTTTAATATTTTACAACGAGCAATATATAATAAACATACTTTTTTTACTATACAGATTATCCTAACAAACATAGTATATTAGTTTGGAAAATTAGAACTTACAGTCGTACAATCGCCTTTATCAAAAACCGCACTATATTGAACTTCTGAGGGCATAGTTCTGGATGAGTTACTATATGTAAATACCCAAGATAAAGAGGCTTCAGTAGCACCACTCTTAATACAATCATATATTACCTTTTCAAATTGTGCGTATACACCCCGATTAATAGATAATTCTTGAGGAAATATATTAATAGGTTGATTGCCATAACCACCAAGTCGGTTTGCCATAATATGACCGGCATCACAATTATTTGAACCATCATCTTCCAAAGAACGAGAATATTTTTGAGTACAGTCAGTTGTGTCACTTCCATTGTCAAGAGAATCTACTGTTACAATACCTTCTGCTGATGATATAACTGGAACATCATTTTGTTGAATATATGTATAATGAATAGTTGAACCACCATTTCCCATTACTAAAGTGTTGAGACCAATTACAGGACATTGTACCGTCGTGCATATACAAGAACTTGTATTACTTGATACTGGTAAAATAGAAGACAAAGATATAATACCTATTGCGAACAAAGATATTAATCGAAACATTATACCATATACGTATATATATTTCTATTATTAAACAATATAAATAGAAATTATAATATTATATTATATTATGCATCCGCAAGCAAAAGATTTTACTGTATTTGTAAAACAAATACTACCTAATTTTTTTATAGAAAAGAACGTTTTAGATGTTGGTTCAGGAGATATTAATGGAAATAATCGTTTTTTATTTGAAAATTGTGAATATAGTGGAAATGATGTAATACAAACAAAAAATGTAACGATTGTATCAAAAACAAAAGATTTACCCTTTCAAAATAATACATTTGATACAATTATATCTACCGAATGTTTTGAACATGACCCAGAATATAAAGATTCATTTATCAAAATTTATGATATATTAAAACCAGATGGTTTATTTTGTTTTACATGTGCTTCAACTGGTAGACCAGAACATGGAACAAGAAGAACAAGTCCTAACGATTCTTATGGTACAATTGGTAATTTAGAAGACATGGTAGATTATTATAAAAATCTCACAGAAATAGACTTAAATGAAGTATTACAATTAAATAATTTATTTTCAGTATGGGATACATATTACAATAATCACACAAAAGACCTATATTTTGTGGGAATAAAAAAAGGTAATTCTATATTTACTTCATTAGAAAAATATGTAAATAATGGAGTTGTAATTACTTCATCTAATATCGGCGTTTGAAATGATAAGAAATGTAAACAAATAATAACTTAAACATTATGATTTAATAAACATATCTAACTCTTTTCTTATGGATGAGTACATTCAAAAATTAACAGATATTCATAATGGTCTTTCTTTCTCAGAAAAATCACAACTTAATGATGAACTACCCGAACAACTTATGTCAGTAAAACATATTACTCCTGACAGTATTGTTTTAGAGTTAGGTGGATCAATTGGTCGAAATTCGTGTATAATAAACAGCATATTAGATACCAAAACAAACCATGTTGTTATTGAACCAGGTACGCTTGAATTATCACTGTTACAAAATAACAGAGATTCTAATAATTTTGGATTTTTTATTGAGAATTCAGCTATATCAAATGTTCCATTATATTCATTGGGTTGGTATACATATCTAACTCAGATTCCTGATTCTATAGAAGTAAATACAATTAATTATAATGACCTTCTTGAAAAATATAAACTTACATTTAATACATTAGTTATTGACAATGAAGGACATTTTGTAGGTATGTTAAAGGATTTTCCTACTATTTTAGACGGTATCAAGTTGCTTATCATCGAACACGATTTTAATACGGAAGATGACCTATGTTATTTTAAAAAAACTATGACTCAATCAGGGTTTACTATGAAAGACATGTTTCTTAAGACTGACCGATATGGTCCTGGAATTAACTGGTCTGATGGATTAAACACTGACCCTGTTTTTGTTTCTGTTTGGAAGAAATAATTTGTATTGGGTTTATTTTCGTATAGTTTTGTATCCCCATAATACAAAACTATAAATGTTCGACGATGATGATTTGCCGCGAGTTGAGGATGGAACTAATATTAATGATTCACGGCTTCCTAATGAATTTAACGGTATATCGTTCTCAAACTATAAAAAATTAAAAGTCAGAAATAATTTTATTGAAAATATGATTAAAGGCAAAATAGAACCGGCATGTTATTGGTGTTGTGAATTAATATGTGCCGGTCATTTCATGGACGTTTGGGAAAATATACTTCACTATGCTGGAAAACACTTACATATAGGAAATCCTAAAATCATTATTTATCTTGAAAAACGGTTTCTGTTGTTTCAAGGCATTATTAACGAGGAAAGTATACCAAGTCCACACCATTTAAGAAATCACCCAACAATAAGGAAAATGTTTGCTGAAATTGTGGCTACGCTTACTTTATCTAATAGAAAACATAGTTTTGAACCTATACGAATTAAACGTAAGGAAGAATTTGATATGACACAAATTTCAGATAGATTACACGCACCATCCATGGAATATGCAACTTGCGTTTTTAAACAAAAAGACCCTACCGAACTTTTCATACCTATCAATGAATTTTCATACCATTTATCCAAAGATAAAAAGGATACAATTAATGCTTGTTATTGGATCGAATGGCTTATTGAATTTTCTATTGTGTGCAATAGCAATAAACACCCATGTTTATGTCAATCAAGAGAGGATAATCCAGTTGAATCTAAATATAAAACGAATGTAATATGGATATTATGGGATGTATTATTTCATCATTGCTACGAACTTGGTAATAAATATATTGAAGCTTTATTAAACTCACTACATACTCTGTTTTGTATTAAATATACTACTGGTACCAATAAACGTAGGCGGTATTTACTATATTTTGCGGTTTCTTTATTAACCGAAGAAATACCTAATGATATTGAACTTATGCCAGACAAACCTACGATTATGTCAGTATGTGATAATATTAATCTCGTTTACAAGCAAATTAAGAAGAAAGAACACAAGCCTGTTACAGATTACTTATTCGCAAATATAGAAAAGGAATCATCGATAAACGCATCTATGCAAAAAATGGATTTAGTCAATTCTATGAATATCGCATGAAGTAAATAATATCCATATAATGTAAATGGGTAAGGATACTCTTGGTCTATCGAAGGTTATCGGACAAGGAACATTTGGATGCGTACACAAACCTCAACTGAAATGCAAGGATAAAGAACGAAATGACGAAACAATTGTGTCTAAACTTATGACACGTGAAAACGCAAACCAAGAACTTAGTGAATATGCTTTAATTGACTTTGCAGATGAAAAGAAAGAATATTATTTAGGTATTCCTGACGATTGTAACATTGATAGCAAAAATGCTAATAATCGTACGGCTATCGCTAAATGTAGAGATTTTGAACCTAAACAAGTTGATAATTATAAATTATTATTGATGAAATATGGCGGAAAAGACCTGGATGAATTCGGAAAAGAAGTAAAACAATGGAGTAGAAACCCTGGAAATATCAAAAAAATAGAATTATTTTGGATAGAAGTTAGCCGATTATTTCGGGGTCTGAATGCGTTTAAAAAGAATGGCATCGTTCATCATGATTTAAAACATCCGAATGTTGTTTATAACCAAGGAACTAATCGAATTAATTTTATTGATTTTGGGTTTATGACTGACAAGAACAGCATTATTGATAAATGTAGAAATTCAGATTATTGGCTGGCTCAGAATCATCATTGGTCTTTTCCTATGGAAATTGTACTATGGAATAAGAAAACATACACCCGTTATGCGAATGGGACTGTATCCGAACTCGCAAAAGACGTTTCGTCTGTATCGAAAGAAATATCCGAACAAATTCGGTATTTTTTTGACTGTATCACTGACTTCAAAACTGGGACTGCTGAATATAAAAATATTACCAGTAAAATTATTAAACAGTTTTTTAATTTATCAATGGATCTTGATAAACGAGAATATAATAAATTTCTAAACAAATCAATTGATACTATTGATAGTTATGGAATAGGTATTGCACTAATGTATATGTTAAAACAATCAAAGCATTTATTAGACCGTGATTTTTCAACACGGGCTTTTCTTTTATTTAAAAATATGGTTCATCCTAATGTGTATTCGCGATATGATACGGATGTGTTAATGAATGATTATGAAGACCTACTTAGCGAACAAGGACTTTTAAAAAAACACAATATGAGATTTGATAACCATCGTTTAGTTGAGGGTGCTGAAGTACCTACTGTTCTTGAAAAAACCATCAATCGTATTGTTAAAGATACTGGTAACGTTTCTAAATCCAACTTGAAAACTATTTCCGTAAACGATGAACCTATACGTATTTGTCCTCCTGGAAAAGAATATAAATCTACTACCAAAAGATGTGTGAAAACATGTAAAAACGGTTATATGCGTGATGGCAATTTCAAATGTGTCCGTGATAAAAATAACAAAACCGTTAAAAAATGTCCTCATGGTAAAGAGCTTAATCCTAAAACGAATAAATGTAGAGCTCAATGCAAACCAGGCAAAATACGAAACGACAAAGACAGATGTGTCAAATTAAAAGGTAATCCCTTTTCTATCAATATGTAAATTATCTTTATGAACGATTGTATTACTCATAAAGATACGAAATTAAAACGCGGAACCAAATGAACCACCCAAAGCACCATTTGCTGCCATAGGACCGAATGACATACCCATGTCTTGTGGTGCCATTTGTTGTTGACCCATATCAGGTCTGGCAGTAGCTACAGGGGCAGGAGGAAAAGTTCCACCTTGCATCTGGCTATTGTCTAAATTATCTGCCTGACTTGGGTGATGCATTGTATGTTGAGATACGCGAACGTTTTGTTTTACATTCTGCTTGGTCTCTTCAGTAGAAGGACCATTCCATAGTTCAACTACGCGGTCAAATAAAATATTTACTTTTAGACCTAACTTTGTTTGAATACTTAACACAATGATTAAGAACGCCAATATTACGTTTGTTAATGTTAAGTTCTCATACTTAAATCCACTGTAAGTTGGGAAATATGTGATAGCGCGATGAATAATGATAGCACCACAGAACATTATTGTCAATTGAATGAAGATTTCCGCTAAAAGTTCTAAAGTTGACTTCTCGGGATCCGCCTCGGGGATGAAACGTTGGACCATTTTATTCAACATTACGATTGGGACTACGCCCATTGATGAATATTGGATTACGTTCAATAATTCGGCTTGTCCCTCCTCCGTTGTAGAAAACACGTGAGATAAAAATGTCTTCTTTGATAAATCTGAGTCGTTTATTATTTCCATTATAGATATATAATTCACGTAGAAAAAGATATTGATGTAATGTTGCTTTAATTTTTATACTTTTATTGGAAACAATATAAAAAATACTTTATAGTATTAGTTGTGTAAGTTATTTACACATAGTGGCACTCCTGGTTTAGCTCAGTTGGTACAGTTTAATTACTGCGATTTAGAGCGCGCGACTGTAGTTGTTGAAAGCATTTATCGTGCGGTCACCTGTTCGAATCAGGTAACCAGGAAAATTATAATAACTTGCACCTTTTATTATAATTTCAAATATTAACATTCGCAATTAACATGACAGCAATCCGTTGTTCGTAAGCAGTATTCAATCTGGTATCCAATAGTGTACCTTGCTACTAATATAGCTATTCGTCTTTTTTGTGTATCTGAATATACAGAGTCGTTTAATTTATTTATAATTCCATGTGTTTTATCAAATACTTTTGTAAATGCGTCTAATATTTTGTCATTTTGTTCTATCTTATCGAATTCATTGATAATTTCTTCAGGTATTTCTTTTTTCAATAATTCCATGTTCTTTACTAATTCTTCATAATGGGTTTCTTTATCTAAACTATATCCTATACAATTATCTTCATAATATAAACATTTATCTTCATATTCGTCTTCTTCTATGACTGCTTCAATATGTTCGTCTTTACTTTCATAACAATCATTACAATAATCACTTATATCTATCTCTGCAGAACAATTACAACATTTCCAAGAATAATATACTTGTGCTGTAATAGTTATTAAATTTTCAATATCACCGCTATCTTGAATACCAAACCAGAATTTCCCTTGAATATCGCCATCGTAAAAACGTCCCATACTTCGTTATCTTGTGTTATGTTAGTAACTTGTTATTATGTAATTATTCAATTTTTGACATACATAGTTTTTTGGAAAAAAGACATAAATATAAATCTGGTATTTTAGTATACATTAATTAGTATGTTGAAGAATGTTGTTGAAATCAATAAGCACAAGAATCGTGACCTTTCGCAGCCTAAACACGAAGAATACCAGTATCTTAACCTTTTGAAGGACATCATAGAAGACGGTTCTATGGAAGAAGGTAGAAATGGAAACACAAAAGCTGTTATTGGTACTGCAATGCACTTCTCATTAGAAAACGGACAAATACCAATTTTAACTACTAAAAAAACCGCTTGGAAAACTTGTCTTAAAGAATTGCTATGGTTTATATCTGGTTCTACTGATGCTAAACTTCTTAGTGACCAAAACGTGCGTATTTGGGATGGTAATACAACAGCTGAGTTTTTAGAATCACGGGGATTATCTCATTACACACCTGGTAGACAAATTGGGCCTTTATATTCAGCACAATGGCGCCACTGGGGAGCTAAATATGAGACTGACCCGGATGCGGATTATACAGGTAAAGGTATAGACCAATTACAAAAGGCTATAGATATGTTAAAAGACCCTAACCAAAGGAACAGTCGTAGAATTATTGTATCTGCTTGGAATGTAGAACAGTTAGACCAAGGAGTATTACCTCCTTGTCATAGTTTTTTTCAGTTCTCAGTTACAGAAGGTAATAAATTAAGTTGTTCTTTACTGGCCAGAAGTCAAGATTGCCCGCTTGGTCAACCATTTAACATATGTTCTTATGCTTTCCTTACGCACGTAATAGCTAAACATTGTGATTTAATACCGCACGAATTTATTTTATTTGGTGGAAATTGTCATATATACGAACCGCATATAGAAGCAATGAAAGAGCAAATTACTCGGGAACCGTATGAATTTCCAACAGTAGAAGTTTTAAATAAACGTGATGATATTAATGATTATGTTCTTGCGGATTTTAAAGTTACTGATTACAAACATCACTCTCAGATAAAGATGGCAATGGTAGCATAACTTCATCTATCTTTGTATCAATATAAGAATAATTTGCGAATTTGGGATTCGGAGACTTTATACGGTGTAGTATAGTTGCGGTACATACTTTTAGTTGTATTCCAGCTTCTGTTACTGTTATATAAGTTTCTCCATCTATTAGTACTTTTCGTGCGTTTTTTGGTATTGTTGGACCATTTTTTTCTCTATTCTTTTGTTTAGTTTCTCTAACCTTTTGTTTAGTTTCTTCGCTATGATGTTTTCCGAAAAAAGGGTTTTTTTCACCTAACCGTTCACTCGCAATAACCGACATTTTTTCTTTTGTTTCCTGAGATGCCTTTTTTCCAAGACGATAAGTATTACCTTTATGCATTTCCGAATATAATCTTTTAACTTCGTCGGTATGTGTTCTTCCATACATACCATTTTTTTCTCCACTTTGCCCCCACCGTTCCTGTCTTTCTTCTTTTGTCATTTTACTAATTTGTTCTTTTTGTGTATTTTTCATCCTTTCTATAATTTGCTCTTTATTTGGGTGATATGTCATTAAATCACCACCACTACTATTATAATGTAAATTGTATAATTTATCTCGTATAGTCAAATCTTCTAAGTAAGAAAGTTCAATATTTTTCGCTTCTTCTTCATTTTCACATTCTTGTAATATTTCATAATCAAAACATTCAGACCCATATTTCTCATATGCTCGTTGCATACGAATATTGCAATGATACCCACCTCTAAGTGTGCTTTTATGTATTCCCCATCTCCTATTTATATTACAACTATATCCAATATAATACTTCCCCTCAGGACACAACGTATTCGAAATTTTATAAACGCCAATGATTGGTTTTCCCATTCTATATATTACTTAAAGATATTTCTTTAAGTAATTAAATTCACATTTTATTTATTAATTCCCTAAATATTTTCTATTTCTGTATTCTGCGTTTTTTCCTTTCTTTTCAAATAAGCTCGTTTATTATATTCTTTTCTTTGTTCGGGTGTTACTTTTGAAACATAATTTGCTTTTTGTTGACATTCTCTTACCTTTTGTTTCACATATTCCTTATTAGCTTCATAATATTTTCTATTCCTTTCAGGAGCAGTATATTTTTTCAAATGTTCTTTCGTAGCACTTAACTCTTGTTTTGTAGCATCTAATTCGTCTTGTAATTGTTTGATTATTTCATCTTTATCCATTTCGTTAGTATACATATATCCGAACATTTATATATTTTTTCGTATTATATATCTTGACATTCACGGTTCATAACAAAAACTTTGAACTATCGAACAATTATGACAAATTCCATAAGGTTTATATTCACTATAATACTGTATATTATGGTTATCTTGAATACATTTTGGTGATTTCCATTTTTTGTTATAATTACTTACATCATATGTAATGTTTGATGCCCAACTTATAAAATATTTTATATCGAAACATTTGTTTACATATTTGTATGTATCTTTTCTCTTATCGCATCTACATACAGGACATGATTTATCCCAATTAGAAATACATTTTTTGTGAAAATAATGACTACATTCCCATTTATTATCTTTATCTTCACCATCCATATTATTGTAACATATTACGCATTCCATTTCGCATTTATTCATTTCGTTATTATACATATATCCGAACATTTATATAATTTCTGATAAAACTTAGTTAAAAACAAGCACTATAACTAATTATATCATAATGAGTGGATCAAATGCCGCCGCAATAAGAAGACGCGTTACAGCACCTCAACAAGCCGTAAATATTAAACCTACGCCACCTCCAGCACCCGTTCAAACACAAGTAAAGGAAAAGCCAACTGGACTAACAATGCAACAATTTATTTCTGCGTTGGATAAGCGTGTAGTTTCATTAGAAGAGACCATAACCAATACTATAAAGGATAGTACCGAACCTACAGTGACTGACGTACTTGACGAGTTTCAATCCAGATTTGAAATGATTGCCACAGAAATATCAGATATTAAAGACGCAATGATGAAACTACAGACATACACTATGGATGTAAACAAGATGTTATTGGAAGAAAGAATTAATATTCTATCTGAAGTAAATCCAAATACAATTTCAAAGTCCAATACAGTAGGTCAAGATACCGACTTAACCAGTGTGGTTAGTATTGGCGCAAATACAATTAATACCGAACACACCAGTGTAGATATGCGTGAAATGGTCGAAGAAGAATTGAATAAAGATACAAACTAAAGGGTATAAACAAAATTTATTTATATGTATAATACTATACTAATACATATAATGTCACGTACCACTTCTCCTATAATGGCAACAATAGAAGAACTACAAGAACAATATTACAAAATTAATAATAAAAACACCTTTTTCAAAAAAAAACAAAAATATGAATGTGCTGAATTAATAACAAACCAAATCGGGATTGACACAATATTGGAAAAATGTATTTACATATTTGACAATAATAAAGTGCATATTGACTACCCAATATTCAAGACATTTGCCAATCCAAATAATTATCATGACATCAGCGTATTTTTAGCTACAACTATTAATAATTGTATAAAAAAACATAAATCGTTTGAAATATTTATCAATCTGGATACACTAACTATATCAGCAGTAGAACGTCATAGACATATAATTATTGGGTTTGCTGAATGTGGCGAACGTAATGGTTACGAAAAATATTTAACAAATATGGAGCTTTTAAATACTCCTTCGTTTATCACAACTACCACATCCATACTTAGTTCTTTTATTTCACCGAAAGTTACCGAACTTGTAAAAATTCATAAAAAGTAAATTGTACCACTACCTCACAGAAATAACTTTATCGTAAAAATACTTATAAAAATAGGACTCTCTATATTATAGAATGTCTGGATTACTTAATTTTTTATTGTTTATTATCGTATTGGTGATATACATCCATATAATTAATCAACTTAAAACAAGCGAAGATTTAGAAGTATATGAAATGGACTATACGACCAATCAATATTTACAAGAGGTGTGTAACATAAAACAGCCGGTATTATTTAATTTTGATAGTATTAATCCTGATTTTTATGAAAAGATTAATTCTGATACATTTACAAATAACGAGAATCATGATGTAAAAGTGAAGGATATTCGCGATTATTACAAAGATGATAGTATTGATTATATTGTATTACCAGCAAGTTCGGCTATAAATTTAATGAAAACCGATACTCGTTCGAATTATTTTACAGAGAACAACGAGGATTTTATTGAAAACGCAGATTTATATCATATTCTTCATTCAAATGACACATTTTTGAAACCACAATTATCCATGATTACCAAATATGATATTTTAACTGGTTCTTCAAAATCAGTCACACCTCTTATATATCATACAGACTTTAGAAAGTTTATATCCGTCCATTCTGGTAAAATCAAAATCAAAATGACTCCTTGGAAAAGTCATAAACACTTGTTACCATATCGTGATTTTGAAAATTATGAATTTCGTTCTCGCATAAACGTATGGAACCCCGACAAAAAACATAAAGGTGACTTCGATAAACTCAAATTTTTAGAATTTGATATAACACCTGGAAACACATTACATATTCCTCCCTATTGGTGGTATAGTATACAATTTAATGATGATTCCGACACAATAGTTACAAGTATGACCTATAATTCTATTATGAATTGCGTAAGCAATTTACCTAATTGGGGGATGTATTATTTACAACAAACTAACACTAAAACCAAAATAACAAAAACTCTTCCAATTGAGATTAATGTCGAAGAGACCGACGATAATAGTAACAAAATAGAAGAACCTTCAGACAAATCGGATGTTGAAATGACACAAGAAATTTAGTAAGAACCCATAAGTAAAAATATTTGTATTATGTAAATGAGTGATAATACAAATCCACAAAATAATGATTTAATAAATGATGAAGAAATGCCGTCTTTATCAGACGCACCTATCACCACCTTTACAGAACTTGTAGAAACTGAAGGAGAGAAACAAAATTCCAATAGTGAATTACCACATCATAAATCTGTAAAATTACCTCATGATAATGATGAAGAAGAACCTATACATGATAATATACCCAAACCATCCGATGAAACTGCCAGTTTAAAAAGTGTTTCATCATATGATGAAATATTAGCATTTTCACCCAATCAACCCAATTTTGATTGGTTCTCTACCAAAGAATATAATATATTCAAAAATCAACTTTATTCATTACGTAAAAACAACAACTTTATTTTGAAAGAAGGTAAAGAATGTAAACGTCTACTTGATTTGAAATTTGAGGATTTGACTTCGATGGTTAATAATATTCAAACATCCGTTATTTTCGTATCGACTATTTCTGGATTTTTCCAAGCCACTAAAACGCAATTCGCTATAAATGTTGACATTATAGCAGTCATATCTATAACCATTTCCACGTACATTTCTCTCATCTTGTCTATTTCAAAATATTACAAATTAGATGAATTAAAGGACCGCATACAAAATCTCAGAGAAAAATATTCATTATTACACAATCGTATTGATTACAGAATGGATGTTCTTGGACCTTGGAATAATAAGCATCTATGGGAACATCAAGACCCTAAAATGAAATTGGCTGAATGGAACGAAGTTGTCAAAAAGATGAAAAGTGATTATAATGAAATCATCAAGACAAAACAAGAACTTACCACTGAGTTTGAGGTTATCATGGATACCATTTCACGAAATAAATATAACAATCTGAATTCGCTTCTTAATTATAAAGACCGAGAACTATTATTTATGCTTCGACAAAAAGAAAATCAACTTGAAAAGCGAATTATGGAATCATCATCCAAGTATCCGTCTCATAAACGTCCATCGATTAGATTACAACACGAAGAGCTTGATAATTGGGCTGACGATGATGATAGTATGGTATAAACTATATAAAAATAAATTATTATATCAATTTATACAATGAGCGAACATAATACACCATTTTATACGATGCCCGAACATAATATACCGAGATTATTTACACCACCTATAATAGAAAATTATACGGATAGTATTAATGACCTCACATTGCCTACACTAAAAGCTATTATCAAAAAACAGCAAGACATTATTGATAACCAATGTAAAATTATCAATAGACACGACGTAGAATTAGATATTTTGAATACATCTTTACAAGAAATTAGACTTATATTGAATGGACGTCAATTCATGAATCGAAGTGTATCATTTGAATCTAACGAACCAGTTGTTGAATCTACTATTTAGTATCATGTAAAATAATATGATACTAATTATGCTATTAAATTTTTATCAATAACGGTTTCTTTCAGAATATTGTTGATAATTTTATTTTCAAACTTTTCGTCCTCTTCTTTTCCATATCCGCCCAACGATGCTTTTGAGTATTCAAAGAACTTGTCGCATTCGGGTGTATCTAATATATCATATTTTGGATTTTCAGCTATCCATGGATGCACTTGAGCTTTATTCTTATTAGCTACAATACGAACTGCCTTTCTTAGATGCTTTTTAGTTTCGTCTTCCTTCGCCCATACATCGGAATCTTTTACATATACAATTTCACGTTTTAGGTCCGTACAATGAATGGGACGTACATGAGGATGCATATCACGTATACGTTCTAACATGATGTCTGATATTCCCCTCACATACCCTACTTCTCCTGTTTTGATAAAATCATTTACGGTTAGTTCTATTGATTGAATGAAATCATTTAGGTTTATAGCATCTTTACATGTCTCATTCAAGTATACATTTAAGTTGAACCTGTTATTCGTCGTATTATTTATGGTATTGTTCGTAGTATTACCTGAATTCTTTGATAATTCTATGATTGTATCTTGTTGTTCTGTCATCCGCTTGTGTTGTTCTATCATTAATTCTTTGAATTCTTGGTTCTGTTTCAATAACTCTATTACCAATGATGAATCCAATGGGGGTGTGACTGAGTCTACTTGGACGGAAGGAGAATTGTTTATGTCTTTAGTGTATTCTTCATTTAGTTTATCACAAGTCTTCTTATGATAATGCAACCCTTGTCTATATTTATACTGTTTTCCGCATTCACATGAAAATATGGGTAAAGTTGAGGTATTTTTGTCATTATTTGTCATTTTAATATGTTTTGCTGTAAGTAAATGTCTGTTGTAATCTCTTTTATTACTGCAAGAAAAGTTACATAATTCACATATATATGTTAATGGGTTTTTATTGGGTAGATTTGTCATTATTGTCACTATTAATAATAGTGACAAAAAAACCTCTAAATACTTTCCGAGTTAATATACTTAAAAATTTTATGCAACTAAATATTCTACCATAAATTTAAAAAATACTGCAATATCCTCATAAAAAGCGATTTTAGAAAAGTATTATTTCAAAACTATCTCGGCTAAAACGTTTTTGGACATTTTTAAAATGTCCATTTTTTCAAATCGTAGCCATTTCTTTTTTGTGTTTATTTAGCGTAAAATTATTTAATTAGTAATAGATATTTCGTGTAATGGGGTATTCGTAGTATTTACAAGATTCTTAGTAATATATATAATTTGCTTGTTCTGTTCTATCAACATTTCACGTAGCTCTTTATTATCTTTCATTAATTCTGCTATAAAATTTGCGTCTATTTGATGAGTGGCTGACTCAGATTCAGTGTCTATAATAGGTTGCGTATTTGAGTTATTACATTGCTTCTTATGATACCATAAGCTATTTCGGGCGTTATATACCTTACCACAATCGCATACATATTCAGTTGCGTTTTTACGTTGATTTGACGTTATATTTTTATGTTTTACGGTCGTTATATGTCTGTTATAATCACTTTGTTTATTGCATTTATAATTACATTTTTCACATTCAAATTTTGTAATAGAATTAGGTGTATTTTCTTGTTCCTGTTCCTGTTCCTGTTCCTGTTCCTGTTCCTGTTCCTGTTCCTGTTCCTGTTCTAATTTAAGATGCCTTGGTCGTTTATTATGTTCTTCTTGTAATTTGCGTGTATTGAAATACACCCTACACGAAGAACAATATAAAACTTCTCTTTTCGCCCTTGCTACAACTTCTTTTTTCGGTTTTCGTGGAGGAGAAGGCTCAATGCTGTTTAGTGTAGCTTTGTATTCTTCAAAATAATGCTGTTCTTGTTTCTTCGCAGAATACAAATCCTCACAATTATGAAATGCTATTATTTCCATAGTCCAATTATCCCAACCCATATTGTCACGTATAGTTTCGTACACTTTACAATTATAGTTCACCGATTTTGGATTTATACAGCCTTGTTTGTGTGCGTATTTTCTCTGGACGAAGTTAGTAGTATGCCCTATATATAGGTCAGTTACAGATGTGTCGTTACACAAAATCTTATAGAATATAGTATTAGAATAATCAATCTTAACCTTAGGCATCTTATATTAAGTTTATATGTAAATCTTTATGTTATTTCAATAATAAGATAAATTATTTAATTCGTAATAGAAGTATCTTTATTGATAGTAACTTCTCTGAGTACATTCTTCATTACCTTATCTTCAAATAATTTGGTTTCCTCTTTTCCACAACCTCCAAGCGATGATTCTGAATATTTAAAAAACTTTTCGTAATTTTCCGTTCCCATTATACCCACATCAGGTGTTGAATCATACCATATTGGACGCATTCGTTCGTTCTTGTTAGCCACTCCTTTAACTGCCTTACGTAATTTCACCTTGTCCTCATCTTTTTCCCATTTATCGTCATCTTTGATATATACAGTTTCACGCTTCAAATCCGTACAATGAAGTGGGCGATCGTGAATTTCCATTTCATTTATACGTTCTACGATGATATTTGAAATGCCATCTATGAATCCACGTTCTCCGGTTTCTATGAAATCCTGTATGGATATATTGATGGATTTTACAAAGTCCTTTAACGTCATTGCGTTCTTGCATTTT
>Ga0136655_1000289_pt1 | contig 22828 bp, 19 predicted proteins | sample CPBDNA_2_FD_94863 | JGI IMG/M metagenome (GOLD analysis project Ga0136655, IMG submission 94863) | Freshwater to marine salinity gradient microbial communities from Chesapeake Bay, USA - CPBay_Spr_15_0.8_DNA (version 2) | ecosystem: Environmental > Aquatic > Marine > Coastal | place: USA... | reverse complement strand
TAAGTTCCATGTTATAATGAAATTTGTTCAAAACTTACACTCAAAAGATTCAGTGATTTAACCCTTTCAATACTCGGTGGAGCAATAGTCGAAACCTGTTACTTAGAACATATTCTATCGAAACGTACTGTGTGGAATGAATTATTTAAACAAACCATTTGTTAATTCCGTTATAAAAACTCCTTTTAATTAATTGAAACTTGTAATCATTATAAAAAAGAACGACTTTAGTGTCATGGCAAAAGCAAAAGACATTCTTAAAAATCTTGATGAACGTGCAATAGACCGCATCGTAGAGATGGGTTGGGAAGACCGCACTCCTTTTGACGCGATCGAGGCACAGTTTGGTGTTACAGAAAGTCAAGTCATCAAAATCATGCGAAACGAGATGAAAGAGAGTAGCTTTAGAATGTGGAGGCAACGCGTTCAGGGCCGTTCTACAAAGCATCGTGCCCAAAGAGACCCTGAAATGAGTCGCTTCAAATGTTCCATGCAACGGGCAACTGGAAACAAGATTGCTAAAAGATAAAAACACTTAAGCCACATTGTGCTAAAATATATAGCCACAACGACTAGCTTAAGAAGAATTCAAGATTCTAAGATAGTAATCTATTTATTAGCTTTATAATTAATTCCCTTTCCGTAAATAGTTCCTTGAAACAATTACTTTATTTTAGAATAGCATACCTATTGCCTAGATTTGAAGGCTCTTAACTAGTTCTATATCAAATCATGAAAAAGTTACTATTCCTCGTATTGTTTTTCCCTCTTGCAAGTATCGCCCAGGATGCTTTTTCTAAAAATAAAGCACAACAACCTACCGAAGATCCCACTGAGGTAAACATCAATGAGCATATTCAGGGTACACTCCTTATTCCTGATACTTTTGAAAAAGTACCTCTTATCATCATTATAGGTGATCAAGGTGCTATGGATCGCAATGGCAATGAACGCCGGACTAGAAGCAACGTCTACCAGCAACTCGCTGACTCACTCCTTACTAAAGGAATTGCAACGTATAGGTACGACAAACGTATTTTAACCCAAATGAAAAATCGCAAGCCAAGTGACAAAACACTTTTCAGCGATTATATAATAGACGCCAAAAAAAGTGTGTTTTTTTTCAAAGAAGACTCCAGATTTTCTAAGATTTTTATCGCTGGTCATGGGCAAGGTTCTTTAGTAGCAATGCTCGCTGTGGATAAAGATGTAGATGGTTTTATCTCACTCAACGGTGCTGCACAATCCATAGATGCATTAATCGTACAACAAATTGCAAAAGAAATCCCTGGTCTGGATAAAGTAGCTGCTGCAACTTTTGAAAAAGTAAAAAACTCCAAAGAGCCTATTGAAGCTATTGAACGAGATTTATACACCGTCATAGGCCCACAAATACAAGCTTTTATGAAATCCTGGATGAAATACCAGCCTGCTGACGAAATTAAAAAACTACACATCCCTATTCTCCTTATTAATGGCTCAAAAAACAGACAAGTAGCCCCTTCTGAAGCTGCTTTATTGAAAGAAGCCGTCCCTAATGCTCAACTAGAACTTATAGAAAACATGAATCATGTTTTCAAAATAGTAGGAGAGGATGAAATTGTGGCTTCAAAAAGCTATGTAGATCCTAATTTCCCTTTGAGTAGTGAATTAGTAAAACTGATAGCTAATTTTATAAAGAACTGATTTAGTTCCTTTCATTTTCATTATTCCTTTGTAATTTTCGGGCCATTGCATATGGCATATATGAAAGCGAAACGACTCCCTTCAACTTCACATAAAATCGTATTTTGCAGCTGTTAAACACCTTCCCTTATGATTTTTAAAGATGTAGTAGAAGTAGTAAAAGACAGCACACCTTTGATCACTAAGGATACTGTAGTTTTTGGTTTACTAATGATTTCGTTAGCTGCGGTTTTTTACACCTCATCTCAAAAAAAAGGATTCTGGTCTGTTTTTTATAAATTCATTCCCGCACTTTTAATGTGCTATTTGATTCCGTCGATTTTAAGCTCTACAGGCTTGATTTCACCAGACTGGATCACCCTAAGTGAAGATGGTACTGTTACTGAAACAAGCTCCTCTTTGTACTTTATGGCTTCTCGATATTTGTTGCCCGCTGCACTCGTACTGATGACACTCTCCATTGATCTAAAAGCGGTTTTCAATCTTGGGCCAAAAGCCTTGATTATGTTTTTAACAGGATCTGTAGGGATTATTTTAGGAGGACCTATAGCCATTTTAGTTATCGGAACTATTTCTCCAGAAACCGTAGGCGGAGAAGGTTATGGCGCTGTATGGCGAGGACTCTCAACCATAGCGGGAAGCTGGATAGGTGGCGGCGCCAATCAAACTGCTATGTTAGAAGTATACCAATTTGATCAATCTAAATACGGGGGAATGGTTCTCGTTGATATCGTCGTTGCCAACTTGTGGATGGCTCTATTACTTCTAGGAATAGGATCCAGTGCAAAATTTGACAAATGGCTCGGGGCAGATTCCAGTTCTATAGAAAAACTCAAAAATAAGGTCTCTGAATATTCTGAAAGCGTAAAAAGGGAAGCTACTCTTACAGACATTATGGTGATGTTGGGTATTGGTTTTGGAGCTGTGGGAATCGCTCATTTTGGAGCTGATTTTATCTCATCGTCATTAGAAAGCAATCAAGCTATTGCTAATAATATTTATTTAAGCTTCTTAACCAGTGGGTTCTTTTGGCTTATTTCTATCGCCACCCTTATAGGGATTATATGTTCCTACACCCCATTAAAGAAATATGAAGGAACAGGTGCCAGCAGAATAGGCAGTATTTTTATCTATATTTTGGTCGCAACCATAGGGATGAAGATGGACCTCAGGCAGGTGGTAGACAACCCATGGTTGTTGGGTGTTGGTTTGGTATGGATGGCAATTCATGCTGGGCTTTTAATACTAGTAGCCAAATTAATCAAAGCACCTTACTTTTTTCTTGCTGTGGGAAGTCAAGCTAACGTAGGGGGAGCAGCCAGCGCACCTGTGGTAGCCGCAGAATTTCATCCAGCCTTAACCACTGTTGGAGTTTTACTGGCCGTTTTTGGTTATGTGGTCGGTACGATAGGCGCTATTGCATGTACCATTTTGATGCAATTAGCTGCCACTTCCTAGCTCGTTTTATTACTGTATGTTAAACTTATGATGCATCTTTGCAAGCATTAAATTGATACCATGAAAAAACTGTTTTTCCTTCTAATAGGCCTCACCTTTATAAGCTCTTGTCGTAATTCTCATTCCAATAAGTTTTCGGTTTCTGGAACAGTTGATGGTGTAAAGATTGGTAAAATTTACTTACAGCGTTTACAAGATTCTATTCTGATTGATGTAGATTCTGCCCTATTTAATGGAAATTCTGATTATACTTTAACAACAGATCTGGATCAAACACAAATCATGTACCTGCATCTAGATGTCAACGACGGCACTGAATTCAACGACCGATTATTATTCTTTGCAGAGGACACCACAATGACTATTAATTCTTCATGGAATCAATTTGAGAAAGATGCCGAAATATCAGGTTCAAAAAATCAAGATATCTATACCGAATTCAGGAAAAACAGTGATCCACTTGATAAAGTCTATACTGACTTGGTAAAAAGAAGCTTGTCCCTAACTGATGAGACTAGAACAGTAGCAATAACTGATTCAATCAATGCGGCTTATGACAAGTATTTAAGGAAAAAAGTACTGCACGCTATCAACTATGCACAATTACATAAAGAGAAAGAAGTCGCTCCTTATATTTTAATTAATGAAGCTAGCGAGGCCAATCCTATTTTATTAGACAGTGTTTACCAAAAGATGCCAAAAAAAATTCAGACAACCGTTTATGGAAAACAACTGTCTGAATTAATAAAAAAATCTAAAAGTAACTTATAGCGCGTTTACTCTATCTATAAGTCCTTTTCCTTTAGTTTCTAAATCAGCTTTCACTGCTTTAAGGTGTGCTTTGCGACTTTCCACTTTGCGATTATTCACTCGGGAAATCAATTCGTCAAAAGTTGTTATTGAATCGTCTACAATTTTTTCAAACTCAGTTGCTTTTTCTGGATTTACTGCTTGAGAAATCAATGCAGCTTCAATAATATCTCCTAATACGTAATTAATGTCTTGTTTAAGATCTTTAATACTTGCCATAATAATTTTATTTTAGTGCAAAAATAGTGAATAAAAGCCTTATTCATTCACCTCCACATATATTAGAAAGGTTGAAACCTTTTAAATAGCACCCTTAACGATGCTGAAAGCACCTGTAATAAGCTTATCCTCAATAGGTTTCTATCTTATAAGAAAGGTGAAGAATAGAATCACAACCTGGAACTCTATGTTACTCTCCTCTGTAGACCACAAAATTGCGTTCTGTTTCAAAGAGTTTGATCTCTAGATCGTATTTAGGATCCAGTTTTGCTTTGATTTTATGGTAAATAACAAAAGCAATATTTTCTGCCGTGGGATTGAGGTTGGCAAATTCTGGTACTTGTTCATTCAGGTTCTTGTGATCAAAGGCATTTTCAACCTCTTCTTTGATGATGTCTTTAAGAATTTTAAGATCAATTAAATAACCCGTCTCAGGATCTACTTCACCAGTAACCCCTACTTCTAAATCGTAGTTATGACCATGAAAAAAAGGGTTGTTACACAAACCAAATATTTGTGCATTTTTTTCGTCACTCCAGTCCTTGCGGTGTAAACGATGAGCAGCATTAAAATGAGCCTTTCTGTATGCGGTTAATCTCATGATATATGGGTGTAATATTTTTCAAAAATAATCTTGAACCACTGGGTATAAATTTCTGGCTGCTGTATGATATCTTCTTTAATATCTTGAGCCGTCATCCATTTGTAAGAAGCAACTTCTTCTGGATTGATTTGTGGAGGGTCGTTGTAATGCCCTATCATCACATGATCAAATTCATGCTCTGTAAGTCCATTGTCAAATGGTGCTATGTAAATAAAATGAAACAGTTCTTTAAGCTCTGTCACAAAACCCATTTCTTCCATAAGCCTGCGCTTTCCGGCTGCTATATTAGTTTCTCCCTCTCGTTGATGACTGCAACAGGTATTGGTCCATAAACCAGGAGAATGATACTTACCTATGGCTCGCTGCTGCAGCATAATTTCATTTTTGTCATTTACTACAAAAACAGAAAATGCCCTGTGCAATAATGCTTTTTCGTGAGCTTCCATTTTCTCCATAAGGCCGACTTGCTCATCCTTCTCATTTACTAAGATTACTTTTTCGATAATTTCTAAAATTTATTCAACAAAAATACAAAAGGAAACCAATAGATTTCTTTAGCCTATACTAAGTAGCTCAACCCTAACTTTCATTACAAAAAGAACCTTCAAGTACTGCTTTTAACCAGATTTGTTTGTTAAAAAACCTTTTTAAAGACTATTAATTAGGTAAAGTGGTTCCTCTTAGTTCGATGGTAAAATCTACAGTGGCAGTAGTCGTGTGCCCTTTGGTTTTATTCTCCAAGCGTTCCACAAGCATGCGTACCGATTGTTGACCAATCTCCTCGGCATGTTGAGTTACTGTTGAGAGTTGCGGGTAGGATAGATGAGAAATTTCATCAGAGCTGAATCCTAAAACAGATAAGTCTTTAGGTATTTTTCTACCTAAACGCTGTGCAATATTGACAGACATTATACCAGAAACATTATCGATACAAAGTAGTCCGTCCATATCTGGGTGCTCGGTAATTATTTTTTCTAATTGATCATTCAACAACGCCTCATTACTATCTATATTGATCACTAAGGCTTCCCCTGTGTAGGAATCGTGTTGTTCTAATGCTTTTTTATAACCTAACACTCTTAGTTTACCTACGCTTAGGCCTCCTAAGCTATTGATCAACACAATTTTCTTACGACCTTCTTTTATCAATACCTCTGTCCCTTTAAAGGCAGCATTAAAATCATCAATAATTACTTTATCACATTCCACATCGTTGGCTACTCGATCAAACATAACAATAGGCACATCCTGATTAATAGTTTCTTTTAAGTGTTTTACTTCACCGTTAGATTGGGTTTCTTCTGCTATTGACATGATGAAACCATCTACGCTACCGTTTGCTAATAAATGTAAACTGTTATTTTCTTTTTCAAAAGATTCATTTGACAAACAGGTTATGATGTTATAACCTAGCGCGGTTGATTCTTGCTCGATCCCGTAAAGTATACGAGCAAAAAATACATTCAATATATCTGGAATAATAACCCCTATAGTTTTAGTCTTTCTATTTTTGAGACTTAAAGCCAATGTATTAGGTCTGTAATTAAGCTCTTTTGCTATTTCCTTGACACGTGCGATGGTGTCTTTACTTATCTCTGGACTATCCTTTAATGCTTTAGAAACCGTAGAAACAGAGACTCCAAGCGTAGCAGCAAGATCTTTAAGCGTGATCATATTTTATTGTTTAAAAGTGGGTCAATTCATAAGATTTACAAACTTGTGCTTGAATCTCGTGATAATAACAGCAATTTAGTCATTACTGACCGACTTTTAAAACTTTGCTTTTCAATAAATAATTTAATAATTGTTACCTGCATAAAAGAAGGCTATTAAGGAAGACTGAATGATTGTACCGCTTTCGCGAAAGCGATAAAAAAACTTACCTAATTGCACATATTAAATCCCATTATTTACCTGTGACATTTCAAAGATTATTTAAAGCTTAAAAAAAACAACTGCCTAAAGCAACTAATAAAATATCAAGCCATTTAACGATTTAACAACCTGATGTGCAAAATTCTATGCTATAGTACATACATTGTTCTATTTTTGCAGCCTGATTAATTAGACACATGAAATTTACAGAAGAGATCGCAAGGAGAAGGACCTTCGGTATTGTATCGCATCCAGATGCAGGAAAAACAACACTAACAGAGAAGCTTCTGTTATATGGTGGGGCTATTCAAGAAGCTGGGGCAGTAAAAAGCAATAAGATTAAAAAAGGAGCCGCGAGTGATTTTATGGAAATAGAACGCCAGCGTGGTATTTCTGTAGCAACATCTGTACTAGCGTTTGAATATCAAGGCAACAAGATTAATATTCTCGATACTCCTGGACATAAAGATTTTGCTGAAGACACCTTTAGAACACTTACTGCAGTAGATAGCGTGATTGTAGTGGTAGACGTAGCAAAAGGGGTAGAAGAACAGACGGAGAAGCTGGTAAAAGTGTGTAGAATGCGTCAAATCCCGATCATCGTTTTTATCAATAAAATGGATCGTGAGGGTAAAGATGCCTTTGATCTTATGGATGAAATAGAGCAAAAACTAGAACTGCGAGTGACTCCATTGAGCTTTCCTATAGGAATGGGTTATGATCTCAAAGGGATTTATAACATCCATAAGAAAAACATTAATTTATTTACAGGTGCTTCTTCTAAAGATATTTATAATACTACTGCGATCAACGATTTAAACGATTCCAATCTGGATGAGCTTATAGGAGATAAAGCCGCTGGTACTTTAAGAGAGGAACTGGAATTAGTTAGAGGCATCTATCCCGAGTTTGATAGAGAAGAATATTTAAATGGTGAGTTACAGCCTGTATTTTTTGGTAGTGCACTGCATAATTTTGGAGTGAAAGAACTGCTGGACGGTTTTATAGAAATCGCTCCTGCTCCTCGTCCTAAAAAAGCTGAAGAACGTCTAGTACGACCTGAGGAAAAAGATTTTAGTGGTTTTGTGTTTAAAATTCATGCTAATATGGATCCCAGACATAGAGATCGGCTGGCATTTATAAAGGTGGTAAGCGGTACCTTTGAACGCAATAAAGCCTATAAGCATGTAAGGTTGGATAAGAATTTGAAATTCTCTAGTCCCAACGCTTTTTTTGCAGAGAAAAAAGAAATCGTTGACGAGTCATTCCCTGGAGATATTGTGGGGTTACACGATACAGGTAACTTTAAAATAGGCGACACCCTCACCTCAGGTGAAGAACTTCATTACAAAGGAATTCCCGCTTTTTCACCAGAGCATTTTAGATATATTAATAATGCAGACCCTATGAAATCTAAACAGCTGGCAAAAGGTATCGACCAACTTATGGATGAAGGTGTTGCACAGCTATTTACCTTGGAACTTAACGGCCGTAAGGTAATAGGCACTGTAGGTGCGCTTCAGTTTGAAGTGATTCAATACCGACTAGAGCACGAGTATGGTGCGACTTGTTCTTATGAAAACCTCAATGTGCACAAAGCTTGTTGGGTAGATGAATCTGTAGCAAAACCAGAGGAGTTTACTGACTTTAAAAGAGTGAAATCTAAGTTTTTATGTAAAGATAAAAGAGGACAGTTGGTCTTTCTTGCTGACTCCTCATTTTCCTTGCAAATGACACAACAAAAATACCCGAGTATCAAGTTTCATTTCATATCCGAATTTGAGCCTGCTGCAACGGTAGATGCATAATTGTTTTCAGACTCTCTTAACCAAAAGTGTTCAAAGGGTCGAAGTACATTGAATAGGTTGCTTTTAAAAACAACCATACTCTTTTCAACCTCATATAAGTCATTTTAAAAAGCAAGCATGATTAGATTAACAAAGGCACTTCACCTGCATTTGCGCGAAGTGCCTTTGTTTAATAATGTGTTAATCGCAATCTTTGAACTCCCCAAAACCTGAAACAATAAACTCTGATCTGCGGTTCAACTGATGCTCGTCACTAGAACACGCTACACCGTTAGCGCATGTATTAAGTAGCCTTCTTTCTCCAAAGCCTTTTGCCGTTAAGCGAGAAGCATCAATGCCTTTTGAAATGAGCCAATCGCGAGTGCTTTGTGCTCTTTTCTCTGAGAGTAGCTCGTTGTATTGGTCTGGCGCTCTACTATCGGTATGAGAGCGTATCTCAATGCTCACTTGAGGATATAACTCCATAAAAGCTTTAATTTTTAAAAGTGCATACCCCGCATCTGTCCTAATATTAAACTTGTCAAAATCAAAATATATGTGTTGTATATCTAGTAATGGACCTATGTCATCACAATCTGCCACAGGGATGCGATTGATTTCAATTTCTAGAGAAGTACGCATTAGTCCAGAACTTGTCGGAGTAGTAATGACCTCTTCGTTTGAAGTATAGTCTTCCTTTACTACACGTAGGATATATGATTGATCACAATCTAATCTAAAAGTATAGGTTGCATTATCCCCTGTGATTTGTTGATCGATTTTATTATTATTCATATCAAAAAGCACTAAAGTGGCGTCCTTAATAGGATCACCAGTTTTATGATCAGTTACATTACCAACAACGTGCACCTCACATTCCTCTCTAAGATCTTCGAGCTGTAAGAAGGTATAAATGTCGTCATCTCCAACACCACCAGGCCTGTTGGAGCTGAAGTAGCCGGTTTGTGTATCGTCGTTAATGATAAAACCAAAATCATCATAGGTGGTGTTGATGGGTTTACCGATGTTCACCACCTTCCCCATACTGCCGCTAGGACTTATGGAACTAGTAAAAACATCTAAGCCACCTAATCCTTGATGCCCTGAAGAAGAAAAATACAAGGTGTTTGTTTTACTGATAAAAGGAAAAGTTTCCCTGCCTGGAGTATTGATGTCTTTTAGGTTTCTAGGTGCACCAAAAGCTCCATCTGCCAAGATATCTACCACCCATATATCTGACCTTGTGAATTCGTTTTCGAGATCATACCCTATACTCCCCGGCATATCGCTTGAAAAATATAGTTTTTTACCATCTGGACTTAAAGTGGGATGCGCCACAGAATATTCGTCGCTATTAAATGGAAGCTGTTCTGGTTTTGACCATTTACCTTTGTTTTTATAAGATCTAAATATTTTTAATTTATTAGTTCCCGTTTTATCTTGCAGGTACACACCATTGTCATAATTGTTGCGCGTGAAGTACATGGTCCGTCCGTCGTTAGTAAATACAGGGGTACTTTCGTGATATTTGGTATTGATCAGATTAGACATAGGCTTAGGATTCCCCAATACCCCATTTTCATCTGCGTCAGCAGTATATAATTGCAAGAACGGCTGGTTATTCCAGGTGTGCCTTTCCCTTAGTACGGATCCAGATTCCCTTGCTGTAGCATAGACTACTTGATTGTTTGAAGCATAAAATGCGGGTCCAAAATCAGCTTTAGAGGAGTTGATCTCCTTGGCATTGGCGATTTCAAATCTACCCGATTGAAAGTCTATCATTTGAAGGTAATTGGAATCTTCTTCCAACATTTTTGACCTAGCGTCAAAGCCTTTAGAAGTATTGAACTTAACCATGTAGACATCTGACTCCTCGTATTTATTCACTGCTTTTAATGATTGGGCATATCTAAAAAAGTATTCTGGAGTTACCTGATTTTCATAGTGTGCAAAAAGCTTTGCGTACCATTTTTGGGCTTGCTTTAAATCGTCATTAAAATAGTAGGTATCTCCTAGTTTTGACAGTATTTCGGTTGTAGCATAACCATCCTCTACTAATTTTAAATAAATCTTTTGAGCCTCAATAAATGCAAAGGCATTGTATTTACTATTTCCTTTTTCTACCTGATAGGTTTGTGCATGTCCCAAAAAACAGGAGGCTAGAAGAATAAATAGGATCAGTCTTTTAAACATATTAAAATTCTATATGGATTATTAGAAGAAACGCGGTGTGATGATACGTTCGTAATTATTGAACCATTCAAATCTTAAAAATACTTCATAGCTGCCATCGTTAAAAATAGCATTCCCTAATACGGTTGTCTCCCGATCATATGCAAAGCCTATCATCATTTGATCACTTATTTGAAATCCTACAAGCCCAGTAACAGCGGCATTCCATCGGTAAGCAACTCCCAAAGTTAACTTGTCATTCAACAAGAAATTTGCTGTTAGATCTATTTGTACCGGTGCTCCATGAACTAGCTTCAACATCGTAGCTGGCTTGAATTTGACATCATCATTCAAATCAAATACATAACCGGCTGTAGCAAATAAGTGAATTCGTTCTTGTGCAATATAAGTAGAACTACCGTTAGTTTCAGTACCATCAAAGTGATCTGTCTGCAATAGGTTAGGGCTACTTAACCCCAAATAAAGCTGCTCTGTATGGTAGTACAAGCCCAGACCTAAAGTAGGTGAAAGTTGATTATTGATATTATCAGACAATCTAGGATCTCCTGAGTCAAAAGGGTTCAGTCTGCTATAATCTACATTTAAAACATGAACACCGCCTTTAAATCCAAAACTTAGGCTAGCCTGATTTCCAACTAAAAGGGTATAACTAAAGTCTGCAGCGACATATGTCTCAGCTGCAGGACCTATTTCATCATTCACTATGCTCAAGCCTACGCCTACCCGACTATTGGAAAGAGGCGTGTGAAAAGACAAGGTTTGAGTACGTGGCGCTCCATCCAGTCCTACCCATTGACTTCTATGAAGACCTACAATACTTGCCACACCTCGATTTCCAGCATAGGCGGGATTGACCACTATAGGATTGTACATATACTGACTGTACTGTGGATCTTGTTGTGCGATCATCGCTTTCGCGAAAGCGAAAAATAATAAACAGCTTACTAGTTTCTTCATTCCAAAGATGATTACAAACAAATTCTATAAAAAGGCACCCCCTAATTTAACCTCTAAGAATATATAAAAATACAGCTTTATAAGTGGTCTAATGTGGAGCAAGCGAATATTCTATGACGATGAAGTCAACTTACAGACACCTTGTGTGTTGAATTACGAAGTTAAGGCCTGCTGCTTTAACAAGCACATATGCTGATGGTAGCATTTACTTGTTGGAATTTAAAACTCCTGTACCGTCTTTTTAGGTTCTTTTTGCATCATCCTTCTTTACTGACTTGTTCATTACACTAAATTTTAGTGTATCGCTATTTTAGGACGGGACAAACAGTACAATAAAAAAAGCCTGATGAAAATCATCAGGCTTTTGTGTTATGCTTGACCTGTTGGGCCAAAATTTAAAGGAACGGGCGGCTGATCATAATCCTTAATATCACCGTGAACTTGCTCAAATTTCCTAACATTTTCATGTAGTGCTTTTGCCAGTCGTTTAGCGTGTTGAGGAGTTAATATAATTCTGGATTTCACCTTTGATTTAGGGTTACCAGGCATGATATTCACAAAGTCTACAACAAACTCAGAAACGGAATGGTTGATAATTGCAAGGTTACTGTATTGTCCTTCTGCAATTTCACCATCAATCTCAATATTGATTTTATGGTCAGGATGTTGATCTTTTGCCATTAGTATTAGTTATAATTCACTTTAGGTTCTTCTTTATGCTGAAGAAGTTTTTCAAATTCTTCTTTAGAACCTACAATGATATCATCATAGTTACGCATTCCAGTACCTGCAGGAATTCTGTGACCCACAATTACATTTTCTTTAAGACCTTCTAAGGTATCTACTTTACCTGCAACAGCAGCTTCATTCAATACTTTAGTAGTCTCTTGGAAAGATGCAGCACTAATGAACGACTTCGTTTGAAGAGATGCACGAGTGATACCTTGAAGAACTGGCTCAGCAGTTGCAGGCATAACGTCACGAGCCGTTGCCAGAGCTTTATCTTCTCTACGTAATATAGAGTTTTCATCTCGTAACTCTCTAGAAGTAATAATTTGTCCTTCTTTTAAGTTTACAGAATCTCCAGCATTTTCAACTACTTTCTTACCATAAAGTCTATCGTTTTCTAGGATAAAGTCTTCTTTGTGAACCAATTGATTCTCTAAGAACATACCATCACCAGAATCAACGATTCTTACCTTTCTCATCATTTGTCGAACGACAACTTCAAAGTGCTTGTCATTAATCTTTACCCCTTGTAATCTATAGACCTCTTGAACTTCATTTACTAAGTACTGTTGTACAGCACTTGGTCCTTTAATTGCAAGAATGTCTTTAGGAGTAATAGACCCGTCAGATAATGGCATACCAGCTCTTACGTAATCATTTTCTTGTACAAGAATTTGATTAGAAAGTTTCACTAAGTACTTCTTCACTTCATCCGTTTTAGAAGTCACTATGATTTCTCGGTTACCACGTTTAATTTTACCGAAAGAAACAACACCGTCTATTTCACTTACTACAGCAGGATTAGAAGGGTTACGTGCTTCAAACAATTCTGTTACACGGGGAAGACCTCCAGTAATATCACCTGCTTTAGCAGATTTACGAGGAATCTTAACCAATACTTTACCAACCTTGATCTTTTCATCATCGTTGATCATCAAGTGAGCCCCTACTGGTAAGTTATAAGAAATAACATTGTCTCCTTTGTTATCTAAAATATGAAGCGTTGGAATCAATTTCTTATCTCTAGAGTCAGAAATAACTTTCTCTTCATATCCAGTTTGTTCATCACTTTCTACTTGAAAGGTAACTCCTTGTATAATATTTTCGAATTTGATTTTACCAGCAAATTCAGAAATGATAACACCGTTAAAAGGATCCCACTTTGCGAGAAGATCTCCTTTTTTAACCTTAGAACCTGCCTTCACATAAAGCTCACACCCATAAGGGATGTTATTTGAATTCAATAACATACCAGTTTTTTCGTGTAGCAATTTAGACTCTGCGGTACGAGATATTACTACCTCTACCGGCTTGCCTTCACTGTTTTCACCTTTAACTGTTTTAAGATCTTCAATCTCAAGAATACCGTCATTCTTTGCAACAATAGAGCTATCTTCAGATACGTTACCTGCAACCCCACCTACGTGGAAGGTTCTCAAAGTAAGTTGTGTACCTGGTTCTCCAATGGACTGTGCAGCAATAACACCTACAGCTTCACCTCTCATCACAAGACGGTTAGTAGCAAGGTTACGTCCATAACATTTAGTACAAACCCCTTTTGCAGCTTCACAAGTAAGAGCAGATCTTACTTCTACAGATTCTAGATCAGAAGCCTCTATAATATCGGCATATTTTTCTACAATCAGTTCACCAGCAGCGACAATTACTTCTTGAGTTGCAGGATCAATAACGTCGTGTAATGCAGTACGACCTAGAACTCTCGCTCCAAGTTTCTCCATTACTTCTTCGTTTTTCTTCAATGCAGAAACCTGAATACCTCTTAAGGTTTCACAATCTTCATGATTGACGATCACATCTTGAGCAACATCGTGTAAACGACGTGTCAAGTAACCAGCATCTGCCGTTTTAAGCGCGGTATCTGCAAGTCCTTTACGTGCACCGTGAGTGGAGATGAAGTATTCAAGAATTGAAAGACCTTCTTTAAAGTTAGAAAGAATTGGGTTTTCAATAATTGCTCCACCACCGTCATTGGATTTCTTAGGCTTTGCCATAAGTCCACGCATACCGGTAAGCTGTCGGATCTGTTCTTTAGATCCACGGGCTCCAGAGTCAAGCATCATAAACACCGAGTTGAATCCTTGTTGGTCTTCTCTAATGTTTTTCATTGACAATTCAGTAAGCTGGGCGTTAGTAGCAGTCCACACATCAATGACTTGATTATATCTTTCGTTTTGAGTAATAAGACCCATACTATAGTTACCACGTATAGCATCTACTTTAGTATTTGCTGCATCAATCATCGATTGCTTTTCTACAGGAATCATGATATCTCCTAGAGAGAATGATAATCCGCCACGGAATGCAAATCCATAACCTAGATCTTTAATTTCATCAAGGAAAGCAGCTGTTCTAGGAACATCTGTAACCTTTAGTATATCACCGATAATATCTCTAAGAGCTTTCTTAGTTAATACCTCATTGATGTATCCAGCTTCATCTGGTACCTTTTGATTAAAAATCACACGACCAGCAGTAGTTTCAATGATCTGAGTTTTGTAAGAACCGTCTTCTTGAAGAAGATTGATTCTACATTTTACAGGAGCATTAATATCTACACGCTTTTCATTAAAAGCAATTACTAATTCTTCTGGTCCGTAAAAAGTAAGCCCTTCACCTTTTACAAGGTGTCCAGGTTCAGATCTACGAAGTTTGGTCATATAATACAGACCCAATACCATATCCTGAGAAGGTACCGCAATTGGGCTACCGTTTGCAGGGTTCAAGATATTGTGTGAAGCCAGCATTAATAGCTGACACTCTAATATTGCTTCAGGACCTAACGGAAGGTGAACGGCCATTTGATCTCCATCAAAATCGGCATTAAATGCCGTACACACTAATGGGTGTAACTGAATCGCTTTTCCTTCAATAAGTTTAGGTTGAAATGCTTGTATACCTAATCTGTGAAGTGTAGGAGCACGATTCAACATTACTGGATGTCCTTTAAGAACGTTTTCCAGAATATCCCAAACCACTGGTTCTTTCTTATCAATAATTTTCTTAGCAGACTTTACCGTCTTAACGATACCGCGCTCAATAAGTTTACGGATAACGAAAGGCTTATAGAGCTCTGCAGCCATGTCCTTAGGAATACCACACTCATATAATTTAAGCTCTGGTCCAACAACAATTACCGAACGAGCAGAATAATCTACACGCTTACCAAGTAAGTTTTGACGGAAACGTCCTTGCTTTCCTTTTAAGGAATCAGAAAGGGATTTCAGTGGTCTGTTAGAATCTGTTTTAACAGCACTAGATTTTCTTGTATTATCAAGAAGTGAATCCACTGCTTCTTGCAACATACGTTTTTCGTTACGAAGAATCACTTCAGGAGCTTTAATCTCCATCAATCGCTTCAAACGGTTGTTACGTATGATCACACGACGGTATAAGTCATTTAAATCAGAGGTAGCAAAACGTCCACCATCAAGCGGCACTAATGGGCGTAATTCTGGTGGAATTACAGGAACCACTTTCATGATCATCCATTCTGCTTTGTTTTCTCGTCTTTCATTAGAGTCCTTAAGAGCCTCTACTACTTGCAGACGCTTTAAAGCCTCGGTCTTCCGTTGTTTAGAGGTCTCATTATTTGCTTTGTGTCTCAAGTCGTAAGATAAAGACTCTAAATCGATGCGCTTGAGTAGATCGATCAAACACTCCGCACCCATCTTAGCGATGAATTTATTAGGATCTGAATCTTCCAAATACATGTTTTCCTGCGGAAGTGTGTCTACTATATCTAGATATTCTTCCTCTGTAAGGAAATCTAAATTACGAACTTCTTCGCCATCTGCATTCTTTGCGATACCTGGTTGAATCACCACATATCTTTCATAATAGATGATCATATCCAGCTTCTTTGAAGGAAGCCCTAGTAAATACCCAATCTTGTTAGGCAAACTACGGAAATACCAAATATGGGCCACTGGCACAACAAGATTGATATGTCCTATACGATCACGTCTTACTTTTTTCTCTGTAACCTCTACACCACATCGATCACAAACGATTCCTTTGTAACGTATACGCTTATATTTTCCGCAAGCACATTCATAATCCTTTACAGGACCGAATATACGCTCACAAAAAAGCCCATCCCTTTCAGGTTTGTGCGTACGATAGTTAATCGTTTCTGGTTTTAACACCTCACCTCTTGACTCAGCAAGAATAGATTCAGGAGATGCAAGACCGATTGAAATTTTTGAAAATTTCTTTTGTGTTGGGTTGTCTTTATGTCTAGCCATAATAATGGTACTATTTTAAGTTAAAGTAGCGAGGTTGGTGGATCATTGCGCTTTCGCGAAAGCGAAACAAACATCCAACCTCACCGAAAAATTAATCCTCCAGTCTTAGATCTAGTCCTAGACCTTTCAACTCGTGCATCAATACATTAAATGATTCTGGAAGACCAGGTTCTGGCATGGGCTCCCCTTTTACGATAGCTTCGTAAGTTTTGGCGCGTCCTATGACATCATCTGATTTTACAGTTAAGATTTCACGTAACGTACTAGAAGCACCATAGGCTTCCAGTGCCCATACCTCCATCTCTCCAAATCGCTGACCACCAAATTGTGCTTTACCACCAAGTGGCTGCTGTGTAATCAATGAATATGGACCAATAGAACGTGCGTGCATCTTATCATCTACCATGTGTCCTAGTTTAAGCATATAGATAATACCTACCGTTGCAGGTTGATCAAAACGCTCACCAGTACCACCGTCAAATAAATACGTATGTCCAAAACGTGGAATACCTGCCTCATCTGTGTACCCATTGATCTGATCTAATGTAGCACCATCAAAGATAGGAGTGGCAAATTTCTTACCTAATTTCTCTCCTGCCCATCCTAGTACGGTTTCATAAATCTGTCCAATGTTCATACGAGAAGGTACACCAAGCGGATTCAATACGATATCTACTGGAGTTCCATCTTCAAGGAAAGGCATATCTTCTTGACGTACAATACGTGCAACGATACCTTTGTTACCGTGACGTCCTGCCATCTTATCTCCTACTTTAAGTTTACGCTTTTTAGCGATGTAAACTTTAGCAAGTTTGATAATACCAGCCGGAAGCTCATCTCCAACAGAGATCGTAAACTTCTCACGCCTTAATGATCCTTGAAGATCATTTTCTTTAATCTTATAATTGTGAAGTAAGTCGGCTACCATATCATTTACCTCATTACTTGTTGTCCAAGTTCCAGAAGTTAAATGTGTAAAGTCATCTACTGAGTTCAACATTTTAAGAGTGTATTTTTTACCTTTTGGAAGCACTTCTTCTCCAAGATCGTTAAATACCCCTTGTGATGTTTTACCACTTACAATTTCAAATAATTTTTCAATTAAACGCTCTTGAAGACCATCAAATTTACCTTGATAATCTTGTTCTAATCTTGCGATATCTTCTTTATCCTGAGCTCTTTTTCTCTTATCCTTTACCGCACGAGAGAATAATTTCTTATCGATAACAACACCTCTTAGTGAAGGAGAAGCCTTTAGAGAAGCATCTTTTACATCACCAGCTTTATCACCAAAAATAGCTCTAAGAAGTTTTTCTTCTGGAGTAGGATCACTTTCTCCTTTAGGAGTAATTTTTCCTATTAAAATATCTCCAGGCTTTACTTCAGCTCCAATACGTATCATACCGTGTTCATCAAGATCGGCCGTAGCTTCTTCACTTACGTTTGGAATATCTGCAGTAAGTTCTTCGTTACCTAACTTTGTATCTCTAACCTCAAGAGAATACTCGTCTACGTGAATAGAAGTAAATATATCTTCACGAACTACTTTTTCAGAAATTACAATGGCATCCTCAAAGTTGTACCCTTTCCATGGCATAAAGGCCACTTTCAGGTTACGTCCCAAAGCAAGTTCTCCAGCTTCAGTAGCATACCCTTGACAAAGCACTTGTCCTTTAACTACTCGATCGCCTTTTTGAACTATAGGCTTCAATGTAATACTAGTACCTTGATTCGTCTTACGAAATTTTATCAAGTTATAAGAAGTATCTTCTGGCTCAAAGCTCACCAAAGCCTCACGTTCTGTGCGATCATATCTGATCACCACTTTTTGTGAATCTACATATACTACCTTACCATCACCTTCAGCATTGATCAATACTCTGGAATCTGAAGCAACTTGTCTTTCCAAACCAGTTCCAACGATAGGAGCATCTACTCTAAGTAAGGGTACTGCCTGACGCATCATGTTTGATCCCATCAGTGCACGGTTGGCATCATCATGTTCCAAGAAAGGAATTAACGATGCTGAGATAGAAGCGATCTGGTTAGGAGCAACATCAGCATATACCACATCTGTAGCATTTATTACCGGGAAATCACCTTCCATACGTGCAATTACCTTTTCTTGATCTATCCTACCGTCTGTTAGAGGTAAGTTAGCTTGTGCGATATGCAATCCTTCTTCTTCTTCAGCACTTAGATAAGTAGGTTGGTCTTGTAAGTTAACAACACCATTGGTTACTTTTCTATATGGCGTCTCAATGAATCCCATTCCATTCACTTTTGCAAATACTGCTAGTGACGAGATCAGACCAATATTCGGTCCTTCAGGTGTTTCAATTGGACAAAGCCTTCCGTAGTGTGTATAATGTACATCTCGCACCTCAAATCCTGCTCTTTCTCTTGAAAGTCCACCAGGTCCTAGTGCAGATAATCTACGTTTGTGAGTAATCTCTGCTAATGGATTTGTTTGATCCATGAATTGAGACAACTGGTTAGTACCAAAAAAAGAATTAATAACAGAAGACAAGGTCTTTGCGTTAATAAGGTCAATCGGGGTAAATACCTCGTTATCTCTTACGTTCATACGCTCACGAATTGTACGAGCCATACGAGCAAGACCTACACCAAACTGTTGAGACAACTGCTCACCAACAGTACGTACACGTCGGTTAGACAAGTGATCAATATCATCAATCTCTGCTTTAGAGTTGATCAACATGATCAGGTGCTTTATAATGGTAATGATATCTTCTTTGGTAAGCACTTGCTTGTCCATTGGAATATCAAGACCCAATTTTTTATTCATTCGGTAACGACCTACCTCACCTAGATTATATCTCTGATCAGAGAAAAATAATTTATCGATAATTCCACGTGCTGTTTCTTCATCTGGCGGCTCAGCATTACGTAATTGTCTATATATATGTTCTACTGCTTCCTTTTCAGAATTGGTAGGATCCTTTTGTAACGTATTATGGATTATAGCATAATCAGCAGACATATTATCTTCTTTGTGAAGAAGGATGGTCTTAGCTTGAGATTCAATAATCTCATCAATATGCTCTTTTTCCAGAATAGTATCGCGATCCAGAACGATTTCATTACGCTCTATAGAAACTACTTCACCAGTATCTTCATCAACAAAATCTTCATGCCAAGTTCTTAGTACACGCGCAGCAAGTTTGCGTCCAAGGTATTTTTTAAGTCCTGTTTTACTCGCTTTTACTTCTTCAGCAAGATCAAAGATTGCTAAGATATCTTTATCTCTTTCAAAACCGATAGCACGGAAAAGTGTTGTTACAGGTAATTTCTTTTTACGATCGATATAAGCATACATAACGCTATTAATATCTGTCGCAAATTCTATCCATGACCCTTTAAAAGGAATCACACGGGCAGAGTATAATTTAGTTCCATTTGCATGGAATGACTGTCCAAAAAAGACACCAGGAGATCTGTGTAACTGAGATACCACTACACGCTCGGCGCCATTGATACAAAAAGTACCAGATGGAGTCATATACGGAATAGTACCCAGATAGACATCTTGAACAATAGTTTCAAAATCTTCGTGTTCTGGATCTGTACAATATAATTTTAAGCGCGATTTAAGAGGCACGCTATAAGTAAGTCCACGTTCTATACATTCTTGAATAGAATAACGCGGCGGATCTACGAAGTAATCAAGAAATTCCAATACGAACTGATTACGAGTATCAGTGATAGGAAAATTCTCCATGAAGGTATTGTAAAGGCCTTCTACTTCTCTTTTATCCGATTTAGTCTCTAACTGAAAAAAGTCCTGAAAGGATTTTATTTGGATATCCAGCAGGTCAGGATATTCTGCCTTATTAGTTACCGTTGAAAAATTAATTCTTTCTGTGTTTGTTGCTAGCATCAATGCACGGTATTAAGTGATTAAAAAAAGCGTTATCGACGACGTCTCATCTTTATACGCAAAATGGTCTAGGCCTGTGAACATCGCTCACAGGTCTAAACCGATAATGTTTAGGTAAGAAGAATTACTTCAACTCAACCTCAGCACCAGCTTCTTCTAGCTGAGCTTTTAGGGCTTCTGCCTCGTCTTTAGAAACACCTTCCTTGATAGGAGATGGTGCATCGTCAACTAGAGCTTTAGCATCTTTCAATCCTGCTCCTGTAAGTTCTTTTACAAGTTTAACAACAGCTAGTTTAGCACTACCTGCTGCTTTAAGGATGACATCAAATTCTGTTTGTTCTTCAGCAGCGTCTCCACCACCTGCAGCTGGTCCAGCCACAGCAACTGCCGCTGCTGCTGGTTCAATACCATACTCCTCTTTAAGGATACCTGCTAATTCGTTTACTTCTTTAACAGTTAAGTTTACTAACTGCTCAGCGAAATCTTTTAAATCTGCCATTTTTCTATCGTTTTAATAAAATTTATAAATAATTAATTGCGTACTAAATTGGGTTCTATCTTTCAGATAGAGTTTTAAGAATACCTGCGAGTTTACCACCACCTGATTGAAGTGCTGCTACCACATTTTTAGCAGGGCTTTGAAGTAGACCGATGATTTCACCGATCATTTCTTCTTTAGATTTGATATTGCTTAACGCACTGATCATATCGTCACCTACATATATAGCTTCTGCAATATAAGCTCCTTTAAGCACCGGCTTATTGGACTTCTTTCTGAAGTTTTCAATAACCTTAGCTGGCGCATTTGCAACTTCAGCAAGCATGATGGACGTATTACCTTTTAATAAATCTGGCAATTCTCCAAAGTCTTTGTCTGAAGCATCCATAGCCTTAGCAAGAAGGGTATTCTTTACTACTGACATGGTTATATTAGCTTTAAAACAAGCCCTACGTAAATTTGATGTCTCTAATGCATTTAAGCCAGATATGTCTGCTAGGTATATAGTTGAATTCTCACCTAACGTAGCAGTCAAATCTTGAATAACATTTGCTTTTTGTTCTCTTGTCATGATCTAGATTTTTAGTCTTCTGCAAAACGTTTAGTGTCTATCTCAATACTAGGACTCATCGTACTAGACATGAAGATACTTTTGATATAAATACCTTTAGACGTTGTCGGTTTTAATTTAACTAGTGTGTTGATTAATTCTTTTGCGTTACCTGCTATTTTCTCTGCATCAAAAGATGCTTTTCCAATTGCTGCATGTATAATACCAGTTTTATCGACTTTAAAGTCAATTTTACCGGCCTTAACATCCGAAACGGCTTTAGCTACATCCATTGTAACTGTTCCGGTTTTAGGGTTAGGCATTAATCCTCTAGGACCAAGTACACGACCTAATGGACCTAATTTTCCCATAACACTAGGCATGGTAATAATTACATCTACATCAGTCCATCCACCTTTGATCTTATCAAGGTATTCATCAAGACCTACATAGTCCGCACCAGCTTCAGTTGCTTCCGCTTCCTTATCTGGAGTAACTAGTGCAAGCACCTTAACATCCTTACCTGTACCGTGAGGTAACGTCACTACACCTCTAACCATTTGATTGGCTTTACGTGGATCAACATTTAACCTTACGGCTAGATCTACAGAAGCGTCAAACTTAGTGCTTGTAACTTCCTTTACTAATTTAGAGGCATCAGCAACCGAATAAGTTTGTAACCTATCAATCTTTGCTTGATTCTCTTTTTGATTTTTTGTTAATTTTGCCATTGTTACAAGTTTTAAACAGGTGCGTTTCCACCCTTAACGTTCACCCCCATTGATCTAGCAGTTCCAGCTACCATTCGCATAGCGCTATCTACTGTAAATGCATTGAGGTCTGGCATCTTATCTTGTGCAATCAAACGAATTTGATCCCAACTGATAGTTCCAACTTTCTTACGGTTAGGTTCTCCACTTCCGCCTTTAAGCTTTACCGCTTCAAGGATTTGTACTGCCGCTGGTGGTGTTTTTATTACAAAATCAAAGGACTTGTCCTTAAATACTGTAATTGCAACAGGTAAAACTTTACCTGCTTTATCTTGAGTCCTAGCATTAAACTGCTTACAAAACTCCATGATATTCACACCAGCCGCACCAAGTGCAGGTCCTACAGGTGGAGATGGGTTTGCTGCGCCACCTCTAACTTGTAACTTTACAACCTTAGATACTTCTTTAGCCATTTCTAATTAATTTCACTTATTTAATGATAATAAAGTGGAAGCCTTATTTATCACCTATAAATTGTAACATTTATACTTTCTCTACTTGCATATAACTAAGCTCCAAAGGAGT
>Ga0136655_1000288_pt1 | contig 22901 bp, 17 predicted proteins | sample CPBDNA_2_FD_94863 | JGI IMG/M metagenome (GOLD analysis project Ga0136655, IMG submission 94863) | Freshwater to marine salinity gradient microbial communities from Chesapeake Bay, USA - CPBay_Spr_15_0.8_DNA (version 2) | ecosystem: Environmental > Aquatic > Marine > Coastal | place: USA... | reverse complement strand
TACTCTAGTATCTTACCTCTCTCTTCCCAAAAAATCAAAGAACTTCTTTCTACTCTCTAAATATCACTCCAAGACTTTACTCCCGCTCCTCTTCTCACTCTCCCGTTTGGGGCGGCAAATGTACAACAGTTTCTCAACTCTCAATACACTTTTTAAAAATATTTTTTCAGAACGTTTTTCCCGTTTTAAAGGGAGGCAAAGATACAACTTCAAACCTTATTGGAGCGAAGCTTTTTCACAGCTTTATTAACATTCTAAATACTCTCAATGAACTCGACGATTAACCTTCGTCGTAAGGGGCTGCAAAAGTAAACTGCTTTCTCTATTAAACAAGCATTAATTGATATTTAATTTAAGGATTACTTAAACTAATTGGCAATACCTTACCCTTCAATACCTTATGACTACTTAGGCTGAAGTTGCAAATGAATTCAGCCATTTCCGAAGGCTGAATTGGCGCCTTATAACCAGGAAAGGCCTCATTTAACATCTCCGTTTGGACCGCACCTAATGCTAGACAATTAAACGCCCAATTGCGTTCTTTATACTCTTCTTGAAGACATTCTACTAAAACAGCGAGCGCACCTTTACTGGAACTGTAGGCAGATAGTCCAGGAAACTTTACAGAACCGATCATACCGCCTATAGAACCTAATGCCACGATATGGGCATCTCTACTCAATAAAGAATCAAAAGATTGAACCATTTCAAAGAGAGAAAATACGTTAACTTGATACTGTCTAAGTATCTCGCTATGATTTAGGTCGATAAACGGTTTGTTTATGAGGAGCCCTGCATTATGAATCAAAAGGTCAATTCCTCCTAAATTCTGCTCTATAGATTCTCTAAAACCAGAGTAGTCTGAACTTTCCAAATCAAAAGCATAAGTCTTACAGCCCGTTTTTAAACTTAGCTCAGACAAAGCCTCCACACTGCGTGCGGTCGCTAAGACAGAATGTTCTGGCGTCAATCTTTCAACTATGGCCCGCCCAATTCCTCGAGAAGCACCTGTTACGACTATTCTTTTGGAACTCACTTTATAACAACATACTTAGCGGATTCTCCAAATTTCTCTTTACTTCTTGTAAAAATTGAGCTCCAGCTACTCCATCCACAATCCTGTGATCACAAGATAAAGTAACCTTCATTCGTTTCCCTGGCACTACCTGTCCGTTCTTTACAACCGCTTCATCGCGAATTGCACCTACAGCTAGAATACAAGAATCAGGGGGATTGATTATAGCGGTAAATTCCTCAATACCGAACATACCTAGATTTGAAATTGTGAAAGTATTACCCTCCCAATCTTTTGGCTGCAATTTCTTTGACTTTGCTTTATCTGCCATTTCACGCACTTCGGACGAAATAGTGGACAAACCCTTTTGATCTGCAAATCGAATAACAGGTACCAATAGACCCTCCTCAACACTTACTGCAACTCCTATATGCACGTGATTGTTGAATCTCAACTTATCTCCTAACCAACTTCCATTAACATATGGATGATTTCTTAAAGCCATTGCACATGATTTTACAACAAAATCATTAAAAGACACCTTGGCACCCGTGACCTCAGCGAGTGCTTTTCGCTCAGACCATACTTTATCCATGTCAATATCTATAGTCAGATAAAAATGTGGAGCAGAGAATTTAGACTCAGAAAGTCTACGCGCTATGGTTTTGCGCATTTGAGAAACATTCTGTTCGGTATAAGATTCTTGACCTGCAATCGATTTATGATCTACAGATTTGTTTCCAGCAGAGCTTGAATCTAATCCTTCCACATCTCTTCTCACAATTCTTCCTCCGTCTCCAGAACCTTGAATTGACCTTAAATCAAGCCCCTTATCTTCTGCAATTTTTTTTGCCAACGGAGAAATTTTCACCCGATCTGATCCGTCTGCAACAGTTGATTCCTTATCTGTAGATTCATTGACTTCAATCTGGGCTAAATTCTCCGGAGCCTTTTTCTCTTCAATTGGTTTCTCATCTAACTTTGGACTTCCCCCACCTTTCAATAAAGATTGAATATCCTCCCCCTTTTCTCCTAAAATAGCGAGTATGCTATCTACAGGTGCGGAGGCGCCTTCTTCAACGCCTATATATAATAGAGTGCCTTCTTGAAAGGACTCAAATTCCATGGTAGCCTTATCCGTTTCTATTTCAGCAAGTAAATCGCCTTCAACCACGGTATCACCTACTTTCTTATGCCATTGAGCAACAACACCATCTGTCATTGTATCGCTCAATCGGGGCATAGTTATTACTTCCGCCATATTCCTTATTCCTTTATAAATGGATAATTCTCTTGATCATAAATGTGCTTGTAAAGGCTTGAGGCATCTGGAAATGGAGATTCTTCACCAAACTCAACACATTCATTAACTTTTACTTTTACTCGAGCATCAATCTCTTCCAATTCTGCACTAGAAGCATACTTCTTTTTCAGGATTACATCTTTTACCTGGGTAATTGGATCAATTTTCTGATATTCGGCAACTTCGTCTTTCGTTCTGTAATGCTGAGCATCGCTCATGGAGTGCCCTTTATATCTATAGGTTTTTATTTCAAGCAAACTTGGTCCGCCACCCGAACGCGCTCTATCTACTGCCTCCTGAACACCCTTATATACATTTACTGGATTCATCCCTTCAACAGGCCCACAGGGGATATTATAACCCAATCCCAATTTCCATATGTCACCATGGTTTGCTGATCTCTCTACTGAAGTTCCCATGGCATAGCCGTTGTTTTCGATAATAAAAACAACTGGTAATTGCCACATAGCAGCCAAATTCAAGGTTTCATGAAAAGCACCCTGGCGAACAGCTCCATCTCCCATGTAGGTTAAAGTCACATTAGGATTCTCGAGATATTTATCTGCGAATGCCAAACCTGCACCCAATGGAATTTGTCCACCAACAATTCCATGGCCCCCGTAAAAATGATGTTCCTTACTAAAAATATGCATAGACCCTCCTTTCCCATGAGAAGTACCGGTGTCTTTACCCATTAGTTCTGCCATTACTCTTCTTGGATCTACACCCATTCCAATCGGTTGAACGTGATTTCTGTAGGCAGTAATCATTTTATCGCCTGGATTCATAGCAAGCAGTGATCCCGCCAAAATGGCTTCTTGGCCATTATACAAATGAAGAAAACCCCTGATTTTCTGTTGAATATAAAGAGCTGCTGCTTTATCTTCAAATTTTCTCCAGAATAACATATCCTCATACCACTTCAGGTATACTTCTCCAGTAATTTTCTTTACAGACATCTCGTTTAATTTTCAGTGCGCCAAAAATAAATAGAAAAGCCCGCGAAATGCGGGCTTTTCAATAAAATGTGTTAATTGAACACTTAGTATTCTAATTCCCGTGCATTATTCATTGGAAGAGTCTCCAAATCCAAAGAACAAGGTAAAGCGCAAAGTGTTTTCAAGTGGACTTCTTACCGTGGGAGTAGCTGGTATTAAATATGCGAAATCCAATCCAAATACATTGTACTTCAATCCTAATCCCAATGTGAAATACTTTCTATTTCCTTTTGTTTCATGTTCGTATTGATAACCCCCTCTTAAAAAGAACTTATCGTCGTAATTGTATTCAGCCCCTCCATTCCATATAAATTCACGCAATTCTTCTTGTCCTCCACCGGGAGCGTCGTTAAAAGACTGAAAAATTCCAGCAAAGGATCCGACATCATCGTCCTTTCCTTGAATAATATTACCTGCATCGTCTCTAATGGGAGGAGTAGGAACTAATAACTTATTTGTTTCAGCCGTAAAAGACATAGAGTTATACTCATCAAAAGAAATAGTATAGGTAGCTCCTAAGCGAAGATTTGTTGGGATAAAATCTGCATTCGCATCATCACTATAGGTGATTTTTGCTCCAACATTGCTAACTAGCAACCCCAAAGCGTAGTTTGCCTTCTGGCCACTTGGAAGATTGAATTTTCTAGATTTATAGTATACCCCAAGATCAGATGCAAAGGATTGTCCTGGTTTAGTGTTGTTCCCTGTTACTTGGCTAGCTTGATTCAAATTTGAGAAGATATATCTGAGAGCCACACCCATGGAGAGGTTTTCACTTAATTTCAAAGCATAACCACCATCTACGGCAAATTCATTTGGACTCAAATTCCCCAAGGATTGTGCTTGTTCGCCCGTCAAATTGATTTCACCCAATGAAAAGTACTTAAGAGAGAAGCCCAAACCCTGTTTGTCGCTTATTTTTTTGTGATACGAGACATAGGCCAAATCTATATCTGGCACCAATCGGCTAAGCCAAGGAGTGTAGGACATCGACAAGCCGTTGTATTTATCATCGAGAAATGCCAATTTGGCTACATTCCAATGAATCGAGTTGTTATCTGCAGAAGTACTTACACCTACATCTCCCATTCCACCTGATCGACTATCTGGAGAGATAATTAAAAAGGGAACCGCAGTTGTAATTACATTATAATCTTCCGTTTGCGCCATCAAGTTAGATGACAAGGCCAGAAGAACAAGAGGCAAAAACCTCATTTTCATACTATTATGTTTCATAAATTATTGCAAATATAAAGTTTAACGAGTAGCCTAACGCAGAATTACGAGCTTCTGGTATTCTTGAGCCTGAGATTGATCCAATTTAGATCGAACGCTTAGCTTATACATATAGACTCCCTTTCCTATTCGGTCTCCATAATCATCTAGTCCATCCCAACTAATTCCTGTAACTCGATTTCCTTGAGGTACAATTTCTCTCTGTATGGTTTTAACCATTTTACCAGAAACAGTGAACACTTGAATTAAGACTTCTAATGGCTGATTGGCCCTGTTATGTTCGAATTGAAATTCTGTATAAGTTGTAAAAGGATTAGGGTAATTCAATACATACCGCAAAGTGAGATTTTCCGAATCGGCAACAATAAAATCAATTGTAGCTTCGGAAGGGTTATTGTAAACATCCCAAGCTCTTAAGGTGAGGGTATGATTTCCCTGTTTTAAATCATTGAGCGCAAATCGCAAACTACCGCGTTGGAAGCTGTTCACGTCTGCTGTATAATATTCGTTTAAAACGATAGCATTATTTACATCCCCATCTAAAATGGCCAAAATATCATGACCAATCCCTCTTCCTACTGTATTAATACCAGAAGAATCTGAAAGAATAGCATAGATTTCAGGCTTTTCGTTCGTCATTCCGCCATTTACAAAACTCTCGTCATTCAAATACAAAGACAACTCTGGACCTTTGGTATCCACCTGAGCGGTTGTGTCTAGTCCACCTAAGTAGAAATCTTCATAAAAACCAGCTGCATCTTGATCTCCGTTATCCGCATAGTAAGAAATACGACCTTTCCCATATTGATATGAGATATCTAACGGAACAACAAACTCGAAACTAAACTCTCCATTTACAACACTTGCTCTGCCCTGGTATACTATATTATTTCTTTCAACAAAAGTCTGAGGAGCACCTACCCCATCATTTACTAGGGTTTGTCGAGATACTTCTTTGTCAAAAACAATGGGCCGCACTTCCCCATTAAAACTAGATAATGTTTGACCTTGATGATCTACAACCCGGCCCTTAACGGAAACTTTATTCAACGAATTAATGGTGTCTGTAAAACTAGATACATCCATTCCGTTCAACTGTGTTGTGGCAATATTGAAGTTTGGAATTGCTAATTTCATGGCAGGATCTCCGAAAAGAGAAAAACTCAACTTATCCCTTCCTATATTATTATTTTTAACCATGCGAATAATCTCGCCCAAGGATCGGGTAACACCATTGGGTCGATGCAAAGCGGTATCAAATATTTCTGCCGTGAGTGCCAATGTCTGCGGGCTTGCATAAACAACCCGTTGAGTGGAATACAAGGCAATAAATCCGCCATTTGGATTTAAATGACCATACTCCCCAGCGGATATTCTTTGCGGATCATCATATCGTGTGAATTCGCAAGTTATCGTAATGCATAAAGGCATTGCATATCGATTGGTCCAGGAATTAATATCATTTAATTGAAGTATACGCTCTGAAGCCAATCCTATTTCGCCACCATGGCCGGTATAAGCGGTAATTAGATTCCCTGATTCAATTGATCGAATAAATTCATCCTGTGCTTGTGGATAGCGTTCGCTTCCTCCGCTAATTATCTGTTTATACGAATCGATATAAATCTTCTGTTGATTGATCCTCGAGTCTTGGGTTGCAGCAACAGATGCAGCTTGTTCCGCAGATCGCATAAGCGTAGTTTCCCAAGATAAGTCTACGTCATCTGCAGCTACGAGGATTTTTGATCGCCAATTGCCTAATGAAGGAGTACCCGATGAATAGCGAATAATTTTATCTACCATAGCATTGGCATTCGATAAATTTCTTGCCACCAATCGGCCAATGCCAATGTCCAATTGATCTACCGAATTTACCCCCCCTTCATTCGGGTCTAGAAATCCAAAATAGTCATCTGAACAAATACTTACATTCAGTGAGAAAGAAGAATTCGACTCCCAAGTAGGAACGAGATTTGTTTGGGTTGTTAGGCGGTCTTTGTAATCGTATGAAGCATCTCCAAACAAAAGCAGATTCTTCAATCCAGAATTCGGACTTGATCTTTCATAGAACATCCTAGCAATATTCTTTATAGCGGTTAAATCAGGAACACCACTGGAAAACTCGTTATACAGCTTATCAATAGGCACTATTTCAACTGAAATCCCTTGATCCTCTCGATGGAAGTCGGCTAAGACCTGAACTGCAGATTCGAGAGAAGGATGATAAATAATAAGTAAATCAGGAGCGGCAAGCGCATGTAGGTTCTGATTCTCTACCGATCCAATATAAGTTGGAGATGGGAAATCACTTCCTCTAAACACTACAAACTCCAATAAACTATCTGTCTGAACTCGAAATTGTGCCGAAGTTCCTTGGAAACTTGGGGTAATCTCTTCAATATTTAGATGATCGGTAACATTCCATACTCGAGAATCAGAATTTGAATTAAGGATTGTAAACTCACTTATTTCGTTTGGACCAACAGATCGAGTATCTCGAAAATGCAACTGATTTAATCCCGCTTGATTTAATTCTCGCCTGCATTGAACTTCTATGTAATCCATCCAAGCAATTGCGGATGGATTGGAACTGTTATTATAGGTAGCTGTGATTGTAAAGGCTGCTGCAGAAGTGAAAAATGTATTCGCACCCATTTTAGCATTGACATAATCTGCGCCTGCCACTGTTAAATTAATAGGATCAAAAGCAAGAGTAAGGGGTGTTGTTCCCGCAACACTATAATTTAGAAAAGTACCTGAAGTAGAGGATCGGGCTACTGCTCTTGTTCTTAGGCTAACAGGTTCGGATGTTCTTATCCATGGAAAATTAAAACTGAAATTATAGCTGGGTGTAAAATCGAACTTCTCACCAAACCATTGCTTACCACTTCCAACTAAATTATACAAGTCGCTCTCGACGAAGCTGAAATCATCAAAACTATTTACTTGATTCGTTGCAGGGAGAGTACTTGAGCTCACATTTGAGACTGTCTTACTAGGACCTAAATCAAAGGCAACGAAGTATGTGTTTACTTCTGAATACAGATTGAATTGATGGCTGAAAACACCCGCATTTTCAGTCCATTGATGCGGGCCCTTAGCATAAAACAGTATATAGTCATTGCCGTCAAATATTCCATTGCCATTATCCACAACACGGATAGGAACTTCTTCCAAATCATCGTATTGCACAGTAGCATTATCCTCAGGAAGCATCCCATTACCATTGCCAAAGACTCGAATTTCATTGGAACTTACTCCCGCAAAGTTGATTTCATTTGAATTCAGGTATTGTGCCGAAATTTTATAAATGCCCGTTTTAGGAACACTGAGTTTTATCCATCTGCCGCTAGCTAATACACTTGAATTTTTGTACACCTGAGTTTTATTGCGGTTTTGTCTCTCTACTACAGACTCCGTCCAGGTTAACTCAAAACGCTCCAATTTCTTTCTTTGGCCACCGGACAGCCTAAATGGAACCACAGAAACCAATAAATAATTCTGTTTTTTCTCTGTCCTAATTTGATAATCTAACTGATAACTTGGTCCAAGATCAGCCAAATTCACCTTTCTTCCAGTTGCATCAGATTCAGATAAGATGGCAAGTGATACGTCTGAAACAGTATTTGAAATGGGGATTCTGAGAAATTTTACCGGCCAATTCGAAATATTTTCATTCGCTGAAGCTCCTTGAAACAGAGGGATAGTAACTGCATTTTGAGGATCATCAATAAACCAAGACCCCGACTCAATCCATTCAATATCAACAATTTCAGATTCTCTCTGACCCAATAAAGAGAAGGAGTAAATCACTAATAAAACACTGAAAACATTTCTCAAAGCTGAATCTATTTTGATCGATAACGCCTAAATGCATTTCATAGTGCACCGCTTTAGTGCGTATGTTAGCCAACACAAAAGTAGTTCGCTTGAACGACCTTTGTGAAATAGTAATCGATTACAAACGTTAAAGACAAGAATGAAAGGCTTTCTGCGATAGATTAATTCGTATTATTGCTGACCGTTTTTTATGAGCTCGAAGCCCATGATGAGAATTTATTGGAGTTTGTTGATATGCCTTTTTGCTTTAAACCTTAAAGCGCAAGATCCCCATTTCTCCCAGTATTATGCGAATCCATTGTATCTGAATCCTGCTTTTGCAGGTTCGGAAAGATGTCCTCGCTTTATAATGAACTACCGGAATCAATTTCCGGCCTTTGGTGCGTACCAAACCTACAGCGCCTCATATGATCAATATTCTCCAGCCCTCAATGGTGGATTGGGACTGATGGTCTTACGAGATGACGCAGGCAATGGCACACTCACATCCACTGAGGTTAATGGAATTTACTCTTACCATTTAAAGGTGAGCCGTAAGTTCTTTATCCTTGCTGGCTTCCAAGCTACATTCAGGCAACGGTCGTTGAATTGGGGGTCATTTACATTCCCAGATCAAATTGATCCTTTTTATGGGTTTGTTTTGCCTACAAGCGAGGTTGCACCAGGAAGCACAACAAATAATCATGTTGACTTATCAACTGGTTTAATTGGCTACACGAAGAATTTCTTCTTTGGTGTTGCCGCGCATCACCTTACGCAACCGAATGAAGCCTTTTTTACAAACTCTCAATTGCCTATAAAACTCACGACACACATAGGGGCAAACATTCCTATTACGAAGAAAAGGCTACACAATTCTATTCAGAACTATCTCATTCCTAACATCGTATTTCAGACCCAAGGTCCATTCACTCAAATAACGTATGGATTAGCCTTTGCTCGAAATGGCATAGCAGCAGGATTGGGCTTGAGACAAAATAGCGTGAATATTGACGCTATGATTCTGAATGTTGGTTTCATACCAGATAAACTTCCTTGGAGAATTGGTTATAGTTATGACTATACAATCTCCGAATTTTCAAATGCAGGAGGAGGCGCTCATGAAATCTCTCTTGCTTATCAATTCCCTTGTAAAGTAAAACGCAAACGAATTGAGACAATAAAATGTCCTAAATTCTAGTTTATAAGACAATGAAAAGATTAAATAACATCCCTTCCTATCGATCTATGAAGTCACTTTTCGCCTTTGGAATGTCTGTTCTTATCCTTTCCTCTTGCTCGCAAAAAAGCGGCACAACTGGATGGAAAATTAACGACAAAAAGAACGGTGGTTTTCACGTAAACACTAAATACAAAGGACAGGAGACTGCTCCAGGACTTGTATTTGTTGAAGGTGGAACATTTACCATGGGACGAGTTGAAGAGGATTTCATTAAAGACTGGAACAATGTTCCAAGACAAGTGACTGTATCTTCATTTTACATGGATGAATTTGAAGTTACAAATGCCGATTACAGAGAATATCTGTATTGGTTAAGAAGAGTATTTGATTACGACTACTATCCTGAAATATATCGTTCAGCCTTGCCAGACACATTGGTTTGGAGGGATAAAATTGCTTATAACGAAACCTACGTTGAAAATTATCTAAGACATCCTGCTTACAATTACTATCCTACTGTAGGGGTAAGTTGGGTTCAAGCCATGAAGTATTGTTCTTGGAGAACCGATCGTGTTAACGAGCGAATCCTGATCAATGAAGGTATTTTCAATGAGATGCACGAGCAAACGGATGCTGAGCATTTCAATTCTGAGGTTTATCTGTACAAGCAAGGAGAATATACTCAACAAAACAAAAAAGGCCTTCCTGATTACAATCCTAACAGTGTTTATGGTAAAGAAGGAAGACCAGCGCGCATAGAAGATGGCATTCTTTTACCCAAATTTAGACTTCCAACCGAAGCCGAATGGGAATATGCTGCTTATGGCAATATTGGAAATCGCTCATTTGACAGAACAGTAGAAGGAAACAAATACCCTTGGAGCGGAACTGCAACAAGAAACGGCGAAAAGAAAGGACGCGGTGATATGTTAGCCAACTACAAGCGTGGGAACGGTGACAATATGGGTCCTGGCGGATATTTGAACGACCAAGCTGATATTACCATTCAAGTTGGTTTCTACCCTCCCAATGATTTCGGCCTTTATGATATGGCTGGTAACGTAGCTGAGTGGGTAATGGACGTTTATCGTCCTCTTTCACCAGAGGATGTTAATGATTTTAGAGCTTTTAGAGGAAATCAGTATACTTCATTGGATGATAATTATGAAGATATCGGATCACTAGAAGTTTTACAAGATCCACAATATGCCTCTGATAGCAGTATCATCCGCCTACCCGGTGAGCTTCCTGTAAGAGATGTTACTGTTGAGGAGAATTTAAATAGAAGAAATTATCAGCAATCTGACTATCGTGATTATTTAGATGGAGACAAAGAGTCCTCAATCTACTACGATCAGGATTTAGATGAAGGGCAAAATGCTATGTATGATTATGCTCAAAATACGCTAATCGGCAATACAGTTCGCGTTTATAAAGGAGGTTCATGGAAAGACAGAGCTTATTGGATGTCTCCAGGAACAAGACGTTATTTAGAAGAAGATCAAGCTACTGATTTCATAGGCTTCCGCTGTGCTATGGATAGGGTTGGATTCCAAAATCTTGATTCAAAACGTAAAAAAGAGACCAAAGAAATAAAACAGAAGAAGTTCAAGCGATACAAAAGAAGTTAAATTTGAAACCGGCCTAGGCCGGTTTTTTTTTACCTTAACAAAGGCTATTCTCCTTTTCAATGGAAACACTTTATAAAGCATACAAGCGGTCGTCAGGCATTTGCATCGACTCGAGAAAGATACAAGGGGACTGCCTTTTCTTTTGTCTTAAAGGAGATCGATTTAATGGCAATGATTTCGCTTTAGAAGCCATTAAGCAGGGCGCATCTGCCGTTGTAGTGGATGAAGACAGGAACTGGGAATCTCCACTAATAATTAAGGTTGAGGATGGTCTAAAAACCTTGCAGGCTCTTGCCAGCTATCATCGTAGCCAATTGAAAATCCCAATAATTGGGTTAACTGGAAGCAATGGCAAAACAACCACTAAAGAGCTCTTTCGCGAAGTCCTTTCAGCTAAGTATAAAGTTCGAGCTACAATAGGCAACTTAAACAATCATATAGGGGTTCCATTAAGTCTTCTCTCCATTCAAGCTGAGGATGAAATCGCAATCATTGAAATGGGTGCCAATGCCCAAAAGGAAATTGAATTCCTTTCCTCAATGGCTCAGCCCACTCTTGGCTACATTACTAATTTTGGGTTGGCCCATCTTGAAGGTTTTGGTGGACCAGAAGGCGTGATTAAAGGAAAAAGTGAACTTTATCAGAACCTTCGATCGAATAATCGTACTGTTCTTGTGAATTCAGATGATCCTCTTCAACTAAAAAATTCAGAAGGGATCACGCGTATACTTTTCGGACAAACGGTCGAAAATCCTTTTCGCGTTCATCTCGAAAATGCAGCAAATACAGTTTCCGTTCGCTGGCAAGACTCTGTAATCAAAACACAGCTCACTGGAATATATAATTTCAGTAATATCGCTGCCGCGTTACGTCTTGGCATTTATTTTCAAATACCTATAGATTATATAGTCAGGGCCTTAGAAAGTTATTCTCCAACAAACCATCGGTCGCAATGGCAAAAAGGGAAATATAACAACCTCATTGTTGATTGTTACAACGCCAATCCTAGTAGTATGGAATTGGCTTTGAATAATTTACAACTCCAACCCAAACCAAATATCGCTATTCTAGGTGATATGTTTGAACTAGGCGTCTATGCTCAGCTAGAACATCAAAGAATAATAGATCATGCTATTAAGCTCGGAATTGATTCACTCATTCTGGTTGGCGCACATTTTTCGGATTGTCAATTTCCTAAAACCGTATTGTGCTTTTTGAATACAGATGAAGTTCTGGAATACTTAAGACAGAATGCAATTAAAGGCCAGACAATCTTAGTAAAAGGGTCTAGAGGAATGGCACTCGAGAAACTACTTGAGTGGCTCTAATTCAGCAAAATTCAGTACATTCAAAGGCTTATTTTTACTCATTGACTACAGCCGAATTACATAAAGTATTTAGTCTTTCACAACTTACCCAAAGTATTGAGAATCTTTTGCGTCCTCAGTTTTCTAAGCGCTATTGGATTAAGGCTGAGATGAACCGCCTCAACTTTCATGCAAGAACGGGAGGCTGCTATCCTGAATTAGTCGAAAAGCGAGAAGACCAGGTAATTGCTCAAGTAAAAGCTGTTTTATGGAAGAGAAATTACGACAGGATTAATGATCTCTTTTTACAGATATTAAAAGAACCTCTAAAAGATGGGAGTGAACTTCTTCTTGAGGTTTCCATACATTATGATGCTGTAAGGGGACTCAATCTTTTTGTTCATGACATCAGCATTGAGTTTGCCATCGGACAATTAGAAAAACAGCGCTCTGCTAATCTTTTACGGCTTCAGAATGAAGACCTAATAGATAAAAACAAGCGCTTGTCTTTTCCAATCATTCCCAAGTGCATAGCTGTAATTAGTGATCAAACGAGCGATGGTTTTTTAGACTTTATCCAAGTATTAAAAGAAAGTAGGTGGAAGGATTCTTTCTACATACATCTATTTCCATCTGTCTTACAGGGAAACGGAGCCATTCATTCCATTCCCACTCAATTAAAGAGAATTGAAGCAGTATCTGCTCATTTCGATCTTGTGGCCATCATCCGTGGTGGTGGATCTGATTTAGACATGAGCTGCTTTAATTCCTATGAGATATCTGCCGCAATTGCACATTGTAAACTTCCGGTACTTACAGGAATTGGGCATTCGACCAATCTAACCTTATCCGAACAAGTGGCGCATAAAAATGGAATTACTCCTACCGCGCTTGGCACCTCCATTGTGGAGCACATTGATCAAATCTGGGAGCCCATTGTAACAGCAAAGAATACATTGCTAAAAAGAAGCCTTCCCATTATTAAAAACCGGAATGAAAAGATTGAACAAAGCCAAAAATGGTTGCATCTTAAAGGGAAATCGACTATCTCCAGCTTTCAACATCAGTTAGAAGAACTTGCATTGGAGCTTGGAAATTCAATGCGGTTTCGAAATCGAGTTGAAATCGAGAAACTAAATCATTTTAATCAAATCATACGGATTGCTAATAGAAATCCTAAAGAGCATATTGAAAGCCAAAAATGGATAATTCAGAGACTTTCGCATGCCATCACGAGATATAAAAACAGAGAAGATAAGCAGCTTGAAAATTGGGGCTCTGAACTTAGCGACACTTCAAACATCCTCCTATTATCGAAGAGAAATACTATCTCGGAAACTCAACAACTCTTCGCCAAAACAACTCTTTACTTTCTTGAAAAAGAAACAATTGCAAATCAAAGAGATGCTAGAATTATTAGAATAGCAGACCCTAAAAATGTGCTAGAAAGAGGATTTACAATCAGTCGGATTAATGGCAAAGTTGTGAGTTCAAAAAAGGATTTAAAGCAAGGTGAACTTTTAGAAACAGAATGGAAAGAAGGCCTTTTCTTAGCCCGAATTGAAACGAATAACGATAACAAAAATGAATTATAAAGAAGCATCCGATGAGCTCAGACTTATCGTAGAGGAAATAGATACTGGCGAAATATCGATAGATGATCTATCCATTAAAGTAAGAAGAGCTGCTGAATTAATAAAGTTCTGTCGCAACAAATTAAGCGAAACGGCGAGCGATGTTTCGGCTATTCTGAATGAACTTGAGGACTTTGATAAAGAGAATCCTAAAAAGGATAAAAACTAATATCAAGGCTGCTTACAATTCAAGCCAAGATAAACTACTTCAAAAAAGAAAACCCGCTTAGATTTAGGTATCTAAGCGGGTTTTAAGCAGTACCAAGTAAACTACTCTGTTAAGAGTGCTCTTGAAATCACAATCTTCTGAATTTCACTTGTACCCTCGTAAATCTGAGTGATTTTGGCATCGCGCATCAAACGCTCAACATGGAATTCCTTAACGTAACCGTAACCTCCATGAATTTGAACGGCTTCATTTGTAACAGTTTGAGCTATTGTTGAAGCAAATAATTTTGCTTGTGCACTTTCTTTCTCAAAGGGTAGTCCTTGATCTTTCAACCATGCCGATCTGAGAACCAATAAACGTGCGGCATCTACTTCCGTTGCCATATCTGCAAGTTTAAAGGCAATTGCCTGATGCTTGTAAATTTCCTTGCCAAAAGCCTTGCGCTCTTGTGAATATTTCAAGGCAAATTCCAAGGCACCGCTCGCAATACCCAGAGCCTGAGCCGCAATTCCTATTCTTCCTCCTGAAAGCACTTTCATTGCAAATTTGAAACCAAATCCATTCTCTCCTAGGCGATTAGCCTTTGGAACTATGACATCCTGGAACATCAAAGAGTGAGTATCCGATCCACGAATTCCCATTTTATCTTCCTTCTTACCAACTACAAATCCATCCATCCCTCTCTCAACTATTAAACAGTTGATTCCTCGGTGACCCAATTCTGCGTCGGTTTGCGCCATTACCAAATAGATAGAAGCAGAACTACCATTGGTAATCCAGTTTTTCGTTCCATTTAATACATAATGGTCGCCCTTATCTATAGCTGTGGTTCTCTGGGAAGTAGCATCTGAACCTGCTTCAGGCTCACTGAGGCAAAACGCCCCAATTTTCTCTCCTTTAGCTAGGGGAACAAGATATTTCTGCTTTTGCTCTTCTGTGCCAAATTTCTCTAAACCCCAGCATACTAGCGAGTTGTTTACAGACATAACGACTGAAGCCGAGGCATCTATTTTAGAAATTTCTTCCATGGCTAAAACATAACTCACAGCATCCATTCCTCCCCCCCCGTATTTTGGGTCAACCATCATGCCCATAAATCCAAGCTCCCCCATCATCTTTACTTGATCTGTAGGAAACTTTTGGTCATTGTCACGATCGATTACACCAGGCAGTAACTCATTTCTTGCGAAATCTCTAGCAGCTTGACGAATCATCTCGTGCTCTTCCGTTAATTTGAAATCCATGAAGTTTGTTTTACGAAATTTGAACAGTCTGCAAAGCTAAAAGTTTGCGAGCATAGCACTGACATAAATATTATTCCGCATGACAATTCTATTAGGGGCCATGACCGGCACCTCTGCAGACGGCCTTGATCTTTGCCTTTCAGGCTTTACGGAGAGTAACCCAAACTCTTTTCAATATAAAATAATAAACTCAATATCAATACCCTATGAAAGAAGTTTGAGTTTGAAATTACGCAATGCCCACCTCCTTTCTTCTGTAGATCTACTGTCCCTTGATATAGAATTTGCGCATTGGTGCGCAGAAAAAATTAGCCATTTCACTCAAGATCATGTTGAAATAAAAGCGGTTGCTTTTCATGGATCCACCGTATTTCATCAACCTGACAAAAAAATTAGCTTCCAACTAGGCAGGCCAGAAACGCTCGCTGCACTTTTAGAACTACCCATTATCGCCGATTTTAGATCTCCTGACTTGGAATTAGGTGGAAGGGGCGCTCCTTTGGTTCCCTTTGGCGATGCGTTTCTTTTTGGCTCCTATTCAGCCTGTTTGAACCTGGGCGGATTTGCCAATTACTCCGAATCGATACAAGGCGTACGCATTGCTTCAGATATATCGTTCTGTAATTATGTGATGGATAAATATGCCCGTTTGGAAGGCTTAGAATACGACGCCAACGGTGAACTCGCCTCCCAAGGATGCTTAATTCCCGATTTGTTTTCAGCCTTAAATGAGAGAATGGCAACCTATAATCAACAAGCCCTAGCCCTAAGTCGAGAATGGGTAGAAAGCAGCATATTGTCACTATTTCCTGAAGAAGAATCTAAGAACATTTTGTATACCTGCTGTGAACACATTGGCTATCAAGTAGCTAAAAGAGTTGTAAATCCTTCCAATCTACTCATCACCGGCGGCGGAGCCTACAATTCCCATCTCCTCTCGCGAATAGAACATTATACTGGCCATAGAATAAAGCCCGCATCGCCTCAGTTAATAGAAATGAAAGAAGCGCTATTGTTTGCCTTTCTCGGTTGGCTTAGATTGCAGAACCGTGTGAATTGCTTTGCAAGTGTAACTGGAGCCAAACGAGATCATAGTACAGGAATAATTTACTATCATTAATATGCACTCAATTGAAATAGTGGAAAGAAAAAGACCGTGCCTTCGTTGCTTGGATTTGTATGCAATCCTTCTTTTTTCTATATCAATTTTATTCTTGCCCTCTGATTCCCGTGCTGCCATTTCTAAAGGAGACTCTGTTTTCAACTTTGAACTAGATAAGATTCAATGTCTTCCAAGTAGAACTGAAAAACTTAAAGGCTCAAGAAAGCTATTCCAATTAGTGAAAGGCGGGAATTTTGAAAATACTGCCTTTGCCTTTACTAGCTCGCTGCAGATTCACATGCAGATGTTGGTCATAAATGGACATGCTGATTCTGCCTTGCTTCTTGTACAGCAAAATTTGTTTGAGTACAAACTCGGTAAGGAGTTGGATGAATTGGGCAGGATGTATCTACACTTGGCTGAACTTAGTTTTAAACAAAATTTATTCTTTAGTAGTCGTCTTTACCTAGATAGTGCCGAATTCTATGTAAATGAAAGCGGCGATTTTTTGGGCGAAATACTGGTTGAAGAATTGTTTCTTAGAGTCTATACAAAACAAAATAAACCAGATGCCATTCTTGGTCGAATGCCTGATATTCTGAAAATTCAGAGAGACAGTATTGCAAAGAATGCCATTCTCTCTCAGCTCTTCGATGAACTGCTAATGAGCATTTACAGCTCGGCCGCATTGGCGAATAGGTAATTGAGGAATACCGAAAAGGCAATTGAATACTTTTCAAAAGCCGAAGAATTGGCAGACAATCTCAATTTACTACAGTCGCAAATTAACATTTGGATAGAGCTAGCAGAATGCAATCTGTCTTTAAATCGACTCAGTACGGCTGAAAAATATCTTGGAGCAGCTTTAAAGGAGGCTTCCGCTGAATCATGGCTCGAAGAGCAAACAAAGATTGATATTCTGCGCGCTGAGCTTTTGAGAAGAAGAAAAAGACCAGAACGGGCTTTATCTATACTTTCAGATTTGAGATTGGATGTAGAAACGCTATCGAACTTGGAGATTAAAAGTCAGTATTTCGACGAAAAATCATTGATATTCAAAAATTTAAAGCTAACAGATAGTGCAGAGAGTAATGGAAATCTGGCAGCAAGGGCGCGCGCTCAGCTCTTAGATCAAGCATGGCTAAACGAAAGGAAAGAAAGGGAAAAACACTTGGTTGGCGTGCAAAATCTAAGGATGGCACAACTCCAAGAGAAACTTCAAAATCAAACATATGCTGAACTTGAAGGCCAAGAAGAACAGAAGTTTATCCGCACTTTATTAGCAATTAGCCTAGTTGTAATTCTTGCTTTGGTGGGTTTATGGATTGGATTCGGTCGAAAAAGTAAGCGAGCCCATAAAATTACCCAGAAAAAGTCAGACAATACACTGATTTTCCAAAAAGCCTTAATCCATTCTTTGGTACAAAACATACGAAGTCATTCTCTTGCCTTAGAAATCGGACCTGAGATGGTACTGCGTAAGCTTAAGTTGGGAAAGATACATGATGCCTATAGTCTGCTCTCCTCACTGGAGAAGGAATACCAAGATTTAGATCATACCCTAACGCATTTTATTCGCGAAAGCGATTCACATATACTTAAGTCTATTCTAAACTCTAAAATAGATCTAAACATTTCAGAATATATCCAAAAGGAGATCAAACAGCATTCAGTAATGCTAGAAGAAAGGGGTATTGTAGTACTCCAAGAATTTGAAACAGAAAAAGTTTATAGGGTGAACGGACTGCTGTTCGAATTGGTGTTTAGAAATCTCTTATTCAACAGCATACAGCACAGTACTTGCAAGCAAATTCAAATTAAATTCTCCGGTACAGAGCAGAATATCACACTCGAATTCAGAGACAATGGAATGGGCTTATCTTCTGAACTTCTGGAGTTTCTTGCTAGTAAAGAAGCAGTGCAAAACCCATCTTTGGTTGGATTTGGTTTCTGGTTCTTTCAATTTATCCGACGCGAATTAGAAATTGACTTCAAGCCTAGCCAAGACAATGGTTGGACTGTATTCACCCTTTCTTTGTTGGTGGATGAAGCCTCCAGTCTTCCTTCAAACTCTATTGAATGACAATCGGAATTGTTTGCGTTTTATGGCCTTCTTTGCATTGAAGATAATACCAACCCGCATCCATCTGAGAGAGATCTATTTCTAGATATTCACCAAAATTCTGAGAGTCAAATCCTTTCCACCTTCTACCCGAGGCATCCATAAGCTCTAATTCCAGTGCGTCGAAATTTACTGCCTTTGCTCTGAGTTTTACCTTGCCTTGAGTTGGATTGGGATACAATACCAATGGGAGACTAGTGCGCTCTTCGGGTAGAGATATCCCACAGTTGGTCAAGGGAATGTATCCAACTACAATGGTATCCGAAGAAGTACATCCAGCTGAATTGGTTACTGAGACAAAAAAAGTTCCAGCTGTATCTACCATCAAAGAGGAAGCGGTTGACTGATCGCTCCATACGTACGATCCACCTGCTATTGCGGCATTTAAAGTAAGCGTTTCGCCTAAGCAAAGTGTTGTATCAGCCCCCAAGTTCAGACTAGGTAAACTTTCCACAGCTACAGAAATGGTATCTGAATTTGAGCAGCCATTTGAATAGATTGTAGCCCAGTAATTTCCTGGATTTGATACAGTTATATTCTGCGAAGTTTGATTTGTAGACCAGCGTACACTATCCGCCATGGCTGAGATGGATAGAATTAGAGACTCTCCCGCACAAAAACTGGTATCGGCCCCTAAACTCAAAACGGGTGGATCTAGAACAGTAATTTGAGCAATAACAGAATCAGAACATCCAGTAGCAAAGGTGATTAACTTGATATCAAACACTCCAGGGTCATTGAAAACTTTGCCAAAATTTACTGAAGTAGAAAGCAGCGTATTATCTTCTAACCATTGCTGCGATGAGCTTCCAGTGCTTAGATTCTGAAAGAAAACGGAGTCGCCAACACAAACGGAAGTAGCAGAGGCTGAGAAAAGTGGATTTGCTGAACAACACGAAACCACACTAAAGTTTGAAAGGAGGGTTGATTGAGCCACGCCATTGACCTCACCAACAATGTTAACAGTGTAATTGCCCGCAGGTAGAATACCTAGATTTAATGTCTCAGTAAGGTTGACAGTTATGGGGGTGCAAATGGGTCCTACCTGATAACTAATGCCAATATTTATAACATTCCCATTTACTCCCCAAGATGAGCCTGTAAAAAGTGCATTACCACAATTTCTGGAATAAACAACATCGTATAAAACATCATTGCAACTAGTGGCTGGAGGCGACTGTAATGAACCTGAAATTATAGAAATTACCTGTGCAGTGGTAGAACTTACGAAAAACAGGAGGCAGCTTAGAAATGCAATTTTTTTCATTCTCAATATTACTTGTAGTTTTCAAAAGTAACTCTTTGCAGTTTGGGCGCTTGATGAACCAAAGAAGCAATTAATGAAAATAGTTGACTATAAAAAAGAAAAGTTGTTAAGTTCTATTTATCGGATAATTAAAGCCCCCAAATCGGTTTAGCTTTTCTACCTTCGTCCGCAAATTTCGCAATATGAAGGATCTCCTCAAGAAGTTCGAAAGTTCATCTCCAGAAATAGAATTTCACTGGACTGACAGTGAAACCAATGCAGAAGGTTGGTGTGTTATTAACTCCCTTCGAGGAGGTGCAGCCGGCGGAGGTACAAGGATGAGCGTAAGTGTAGATCGTCATGAAGTTCTTTCGTTGGCGAAAACAATGGAGATCAAGTTTTCAGTAGCTGGACCGCAAATTGGAGGAGCCAAATCAGGTATTCGATTTGATCCATCTGATCCACGAAAAGCTGATGTTTTAAAGAGATGGTATACTGCCTTAAAGCCCTTGCTGAAGAGCTATTATGGAACTGGAGGGGATATGAATGTAGATGAAATACATGAGGTCATTCCAATTACCAAAGAATTGGGAATTGACCATCCTCAAGAAGGTGTCTTCCAAGGACACTTCCAACCCAACCCTGAAAGTAAAGCGCTCTCCATTAAACGACTCCAAGAAGGGGTGCTTCTTCCTCTTTTTCATCCAGAGTTTACTCCCATATCCGACGGAACCTATACGGTTGCAGATATGATTACAGGCTATGGCGTTGCAGAGAGTGTGCGTCATTACGGTCAATTATACCAATGGCCTTTAGAAGGAAAGAGGGCCATTATACAGGGATGGGGAAATGTAGCCTCTGCCGCGGCCTGGTATCTCAGTAGGATGGGCGTACGCATTGTAGGTATTATTGATAAAAAAGAAGGGCTCTTATCTACGGAAGGATTGGATCACAAAGCCATTCAAAAGCTATTTGTAGATAAAAAAGGAAACAGTCTTGCCTCCGAGCATGCACAGACTTTTGAAGAAGTAAATGCTAAAATCTGGGACATTGGAGCGGAGATTTTCATTCCGGCAGCGGCCTCTAGATTGCTCACTAAGGACCAATTAGACCGAATGATAAAAAAGGGCTTAGAGCTAATTTCATCCGGAGCCAATGTGCCTTTTGCAGATCAGCAGATTTTTTATGGTGAAATTTCTGAACACGCAGATACGCATGTTTCTTGCATACCCGATTTCATTTCAAACTGTGGAATGGCTCGCGTATTTGCTTACCTCATGAATCCAGAAGGGCCTTTGACTGAAGTGGCTATTTTTAACGATGCTTCCGATACCATCCGCAAGGGAATGGAAGATGTTTTTCAAAAAGATTCCAATCCGAAAAAACTAACGGCTACGGCCTATTCCATAGCGCTGAATAAACTTCTCAACGCTTAAGGAGTTAACTTATCTCGAATTATTAAATCCCGTTTCGACTATGTATACCCTAATGGTTGTGGTTTTTGTTCTTGGTTATCTCACCATTGCATTTGAACACAGTATTCACATAGACAAGGCCGCCTCTGCACTCATCACTGGTGTGTTGTGTTGGACTCTATATGTATTTGGCATGTATGACTTAGTTGATATGTCAAGTATTGACTCTTGGTTTATAGCGCAAAATACAGGAGATGAACACCACCTCATTGCCAATTGGGTTACACACCATCAGCTGCTTGAGCATCTATCTGAAATCTCAAGCATACTATTCTTTTTAATTGGCGCTATGACCATTGTGGAGCTCATTGATCTGAACGGTGGATTTAGCATAATAACCGATAAAATAACCTCTACGAACAAGGTAAAGCTCATTTGGATTATCAGCTTATTAACCTTCTTCTTATCCGCGGCCTTAGACAATTTAACTACTTCTATTGTAATGGTTTCTCTATTGAGGAAACTCATTAGCGACAAACAAGACAGATGGTTTTTTGCGGGAATAGTAGTATTAGCCGCCAATGCGGGTGGAGCTTGGTCGCCGATTGGCGATGTAACTACCACCATGCTCTGGATTGGTGGACAGGTAACCGCTGGGGCCATTGTCACTAAAGTTATTATTCCGTCCCTTATTTGCCTCATTGTTCCGCTCGGAATTATTAGCTTCCGTATGAAAGGAGATATTACTCGTCCAGAGAAAATGCATGCTTCTTCTCACGGGTCTGAGGTAAGTTCCAAAGAAAAAAACCTCATCTTCTTTATAGGTATCGCCGGTCTATTGTTTGTCCCCATATTTAAAACCGTGACTCACCTTCCACCCTTCATGGGAATGATGCTGAGTTTGGGAATACTTTGGCTGGTATCTGAACGCATCCACAAAGACAAAGACTACGAAACCAAAAGGAATATAACCGTAATGGGAGCCCTTCGTCGGATAGATATGGCCTCTGTTCTCTTCTTCCTAGGAATTCTAATGGCAGTAAGCAGCATGCAATCTGCCGGTCAATTGGGAGAACTTGCCATGGGACTAGACCGATCTTTGGGTACCTCTGAAGCCAGTGGAGTAGTTGTAGTAAGTATGATCATCGGTCTCCTTTCGGCTATTGTAGATAACGTGCCTTTGGTTGCTGCCGCAATGGGCATGTATCCCACTGCAGAAGTGGGCTTTTTTGCCACCGACGGATTATTCTGGGAATTTCTAGCCTATTGCGCGGGAACAGGAGGAAGCGCTCTCATCATTGGTTCTGCTGCTGGGGTTGCCGTTATGGGCATTGAGCGCATTGATTTTATGTGGTATTTAAAGAAGATTTCGGTCTTAGCCCTCATAGGATACTTCGCCGGTGCCGCTGCCTATGTAGCTCAAAGCCTACTGCTGCATTAACATTGAGTTATGCAACATCCTTTGTAGATATCTATT
>Ga0136655_1000285_pt1 | contig 23025 bp, 20 predicted proteins | sample CPBDNA_2_FD_94863 | JGI IMG/M metagenome (GOLD analysis project Ga0136655, IMG submission 94863) | Freshwater to marine salinity gradient microbial communities from Chesapeake Bay, USA - CPBay_Spr_15_0.8_DNA (version 2) | ecosystem: Environmental > Aquatic > Marine > Coastal | place: USA... | reverse complement strand
GATGCTATAAACGCGTTAGGGGTAGATATTGGAACTCTTAACGAAGCAGTTATAAGCATACAGAATCAGTTAAAAGACGTAGCCACTAGAGATCAAGTAGAAAATCTAAGCGCGTTAGTTACTCAATACGAAGCAGCAGGTCTAAGTAGAGACGCGGCGCTTCAGCAAGCTATTAAAGATTTGTCAGAGCAAACTGGTCAGTCAGTTGTAGAAATCCAAGCTGCACTAGCTGCAAATCAAGACACCTTAGATGAGTTTGGGCTAAATCTTAATGAGCTAAATACTGCAGTTACCAACATCCAAGAGCAGTTAAAGAATGTAGCTACTAAAGACCAAGTAGAGAATCTAAGTAACTTAGTTGCTCAGTATGAAGCCGACGGCTTGAGCAGAGACGAGGCTCTTCAGCAAGCTATTAAAGATTTGTCAGAGCAAACTGGTCAGTCAGTCGAAGAGATCCAAGCCGCACTAGCTACAAATCAAGATACCTTAAATGAGTTTGGGTTGAACCTAAACGAGTTGAACACCGCTGTTGGTAGCATTCAGGAGCAGTTAAAGAACGTAGCTTCGCAAAGCAGTGTAGATCGGTTACTAGAACTCATAAACGAGTATGAAGCCGCAGGTCAAAATAGAGACACCGCTACTCAGAACGCAATATCTGACCTGTCTACACAGCTTGGTACTACCGAACAGAACTTAATTAACGAAATATTAGGGTCAGAGCAACGTATAACAGGTGAGATAAACACCATTGCCGATCTTATTGGGAAACCGCCTTCGGCAGTTACGGATGCAGATATTGATTTTGTTTCAGACATCATTGCCCAGCAAGAAGCTCTAGGAGAGTTGTTTGAGTACACCCAACAACAGTTGGCATACGACGTAACTGGCGATGGCGTAATTGATGCTACTGACCTAGATATTTTACAGCGTGCTCTACAAGGCGAAGACGTAGATATATCTTTAGCTTCACAGTTTCAACCCACTGGTCTGTATGGATATAACCAACAACTCGCACAGCAAACGCAAGGCACGGTTATAGATCAAGCTACGCAAACTAGAGACTTAGTTACTTCAGAAGCAGAAAGAACTAGATTAGAAGGTATAGCGGGAGATTTGCTTGGTATACTAGAACCTTCAGATATTACAGGTAGGAAAGTTACTGTTGATACACCTGACCCTGCTAGGATAGGATACCTATATGATTTTAGTAGTATCTTTGCTACTCCTCAACAAGAAGGTATGTTTGTGAGTCCTTACGGCGGACAGAGAGGGTATGCAAAAGGTGGTACTGTATTAGACATTAATGATGAGTTACTTAAACTCCTAGAGAGGTAACATGGGCGATTTTATTGATCTTATTGGGCGGTTATTTTCGGGGGGATCTGGTGGCTCCAGTGGTGGTCGCGGAGGTGATAGTATACTCGATCTTCTGGCTGCTTACGGTATAGTTGAGTCAGGTATTGGAGAAATGCGAACGCCTCAAGTAGGATACCAAGGCGAGATACCAGAATACCAAGTAGTTAGAGAGCGAGTCCCTACTACAGACGAAGGTAGACGCCCCGGCGAAGCTGGCAGACGTTACTTTAGTGACTTGTCGTACGCTAAAAAACCTGAGCAACAAGCCATGACAGTGCCTCAAGCGCAAATGGCGGCGCAGCAGCAAGCAGCTCAGCTAGCTCAACAGGAAGCAATGCGTCGTGCACAGGCAACCAACCGAGCAGTATCTCAGATGGCATCGGGTGGACTAGCGTCTATTCAACCTAAAGGATACTACTTAGGTGGTGCTACAGACGGTATGGCAGATCAAGTTCCTGCATCTATTGATGGTGTGCAAGAAGCAAGATTAAGCGATGGTGAATTCGTAGTACCTGCAGACGTAGTAAGTCATTTAGGTAACGGTAATTCAAATGCTGGTGCTAAAGAACTTTATGGTATGATGGATAGAATACGAAAAGCGCGGACTGGTACTGCCAAACAAGGTAGAGAAGTCAACCCTACCAAATATACGCCAGCGTGAGGTGAAATATGAGTAATACCACAAATACAGGATTAGGGGATAACATTGAGTCAAACCCTAACGTAGGTAAACAAACAGGGACTGAATCTTCTCTATCTTCGTGGGCTGGACCTTATGTAACAGAGATGCTGGGTAGAGGACGAGCTCTCGCCTCGCAACCTTATCAAGCTTATACAGGCCCACTTACGGCTGGGCAATCTGCCGCTCAACAAGCGGCGTTCAGTGGCATAGCAGGGTTAGCAGTACCTACAGAACAGATGGGGGCGTTTACTCCACAGTCGTTCACCCAACAGGGCACAGCTCAGCAATACATGAGCCCATACCTACAAGCTGCTCTAGAACCTCAGATCGCTGAAGCACGCCGACAAGCGGAGATCCAAAGACTACAAGACGCGGGACGATTGACAAAAGCCGGTGCGTACGGTGGGTCTCGGCAAGCAGTTATGGAGTCTGAGCTTAACCGAAACTTGTTACGTAATGTAGCAGATATTACTGGTGCAGGGTACCAACAGGCGTTTACTCAAGCGCAGAACCAGTTTAATACTGAGCAACAACGTCAACAAGCTGCACAAGAATTGACCAACCAGTACGGACTGCAAGCGTTGCAGCGACAAGCAGAACTCGGCGCGCAAGAACGTGCAATAGGATCTGAAGGTATTATGGCTGACCGACAGCAGTTTGAAGAGGAACGAGACTTCCCCTACAAGCAAGTACAGTATATGCAGTCGTTACTTCAAGCACTACCGCTGCAGTCTCAATCGTATACGTACTCCGAGCCTAGTAAACTAGATACGATCCTTGGTGCACTAGGTAATGTGCGAGACCAAGGTGGAGTAAGTGGTATTTTAAACGCGCTGTTCGGTATCTTAGGAAGTGGTAACAGCGGGGAAGTAAATAGACCCGACTCTATGACAGGGGGTACCGAAGGATGATCGGTGGAATTGACCAGCAGATACAACAGAAAGTAGATGCTTATCGAGGGAATCCTCAGCAGTTAATGCAGAGATACCAGCAGAACCAAGAGCTTATCGACCTGCTTGCCCTGCAAAAATTGAAGTCTGAGAAAGATGCCGCTGCCCGTGAAATGCAAATGCAAATGCAGACTACTCCACAGACTATAAAAGATCAGCGTGAAGCTGAATTGTTGGGTCGCACTAAAGACGAAATGGTTCAGCAGACTAGCGGCATTATGCAAGAACGCGCTAAGCGCCAACAGCAGAACATGCAACGTACCGCTAATCAAGGGCTACCTCAACTACCCGCAGGTAACATGCAACAAATGGCAGGTGGCGGTATTGTTTCGTTCGCCGAAGGTGGTGCGGTAGAAGGTATTATTGATGACTTTGTTAGAAAAGGCGCGGACGCTAAAACTTTAATGGAAGTATTCGGGGATGACCCCAATGCTCGTAGATATATCGAACAAAAGTTAATGAACAACGAGATTCGAAAATCTGGACGAGTAAGTATGGGAAGGCGCCCTGCAGAAGGTATGTCTATTCCTGATCGCGCCCCGACTATTGATACCGGTAACATAATGAGCTTGTTAGGTCCGAGAAAAACTAAACCTTACAAACCTTTAGAAGAAGCGGCAGCAAAACGCTCTCCTATAGGACCTGATCCGTTCGGTGGTGTTGGTTTGTATGGTGGTGAACGCGCTCCTACTGCCGAAGGTAAAGGCGACGGTGCTGGTGGTTTTGGTGGGTTCGTCGATGGGGTCCGCGAAATACTACGCCAAATGCAAGAAAGCGCAGCTCAAACTCCGGGCGGTCCAGTAACTGAAGGCGCTACACTTAATAGAGAACTGCGTGGTAAAGAAGGTCCGGGCGGATTATACGAAGGGCAGACAGCTCCACAAACAGAAGTAAACCGACCTGATTCTATGACAGTTCCACAAATAGACCCACGCCAGCAACAAATGGACCTACGCCAGCAACAAATGGACCAGCTACAAGAGATCGACACTTCAGGTCTAGCTGGTCTAAAGAAAGAATCTCTGTCTCCTAGAGAATTATATGAGGCGAATAGGAGCGTATTGTCTAAAGAGCTATTACGACAACAAAGCCCAGAAGAATTGGAAAAAGAACGTCGGCGAGCTTTCTATTATGGTGGGCTACGTAATGGCGGTCGTGGCGGTTTTGGTGGTCGTGGTGCAGCTATGGCAGATGTAGAAGCCATGCAAAAAGCCAGAGAACTTCAAGGCATTGAAAAACTCATGGGTGTCGATAAAGAACTTATGACTATGGACCAAGAAGCTCAAAAAATGGAGCTTGAAAAAGAATCGACCAGACTGCTTGGTGAGATCAGACAAGGACAACTAACCGCCGCTCAAATGAACAGCATAGCCGGTGAGATAAGTTCTATGACTGAACAAGTAGAAGATGCGCTTGTAATGGATAATACTTATAGGACGTTAGACGAACAGTATCAAGAAGCTGTAGAAGATGGCGATAAGGCTATGGCGGAAACGTTACTAAGACAACGTGAGCAATACAGACAGAGTAAGATCAAGTCTATGTATCCAAACTATGCGGACCTAGTAAAAACTCAGAAAGAACTTAACCAGAAAATGTTAGGTTCCGCCGGGTTTGGTAAAGTAGAGAGATTGTCTCAGTAAGGAGTTAGCATGGCGGTATATCAAGTAACTGGACCTGACGGCAATCTTTACCGGATCGAAGGTCCAGAAGGAGCCACTGACGCTGAAGTTATTGCTGCTGTAAGGTCTCAGATAGAAGCCGAAACAGCTTCTGCGTCAACAGCTTCTATGTCAATAGAAGACCAAGTTGCTAGAGACATAGAACTACGACAGTTACTACGACGTGGGGACGCTGGATTTTTTGATAACATCCTATCTGGTCTCGGCGTAGGTGCAATAGCCCCACTAGAATCTGCCGCCCTTGGTGCCGCCACTCTACTAGACGAAGAACAAGAACTTGACGCTAGAGAAGCTATTAAAGGTGCCGCTGATTATGTAAGCCCCAGAGGAGGTGACCCAGAAGCTTTATCTTACGAGCTAGCTAGTGCTGTTGGTTCACTAGGCGCGTTCTTAGGCACTGCCCTACTAGGTCCGGCGGCTTTACCCGCTGCGCTTGCTTTGACTGCTGGTGCTGGTGCTGGTGAGGCTAGTGAGCGTGCTCGTGCCGCAGGTGTATCTGAAGAAGAACGTAACGAAGCGGCGTTTAAAGGTATGTTCGTAGGTGGGTTAGATATTCTACCTCTTGGTCGGCTTGCATCTAGGTTAGGCATTCCTGTCTTAACTGACATGATAAACAAGCTTGGACCTAGAACGGTAAACAACTTAAAAGACAGAGTAATAAACGCTCTTACTACCGGTGGGGTCGAAGCCGCGCAAGAAGCCACTGCCGCTACTTTACAGAACTTAATTGAGCAAGGGTATAACCCAGATCAAACTTTGGTAGAGAGTGTTGGCGAAGAAGGTCTTATTGGCGGGTTTGCAGGTGCTTTGTTAGGTCTTTTCCTTCCCGGAAAAACAGGAGACGCCGCGGTAGACGACGCGAAAGACCAAGCCGAAGAGATACTAGCGCTACCCGCCCCACAACTAAAACTACCCGCACCCGAAACAACCGTGTCAGAAGAAGCACCAACAGAAGTTTTGGGTTTGGGGTACGAACCTACACGCACTATTACAATGCCTGATGGCAGTACTCAAGAAGTACCCAGTGAATTTGTAGAGCGTGCCCGTATACAAGAGCAAGAAGCACGTACCGTAGAAGAAGCCGACCAACAACGTCGTCGCGCCGAAAGTGAACAGGGGCTAGCTGCCTTACAACGTGTAGCAAAAGAAGAAGCTCAAATACAAGAGCTAACACGTGAACGAGAATTACCAGAAGCTGAGCTAATGGCGTTGGAAGAACAACGTGCTCGTGGTAGGGCAGGTGACGAACAGGTAGATATGTTCACGTTACAGCGTGAATTAGAAGCACTCCAAGCACGTCCAGAAGAAACTCGTGCAGAGCCTACAGAACAGCTAGAAATTCCTGAAGTTACTCGGTCAGAACGTGGGCAGGTTCAGAGAGAAATGTTTGGTCCTCGTGGTGGTGTGCAGAGACAACCTGCCGATACCAGACAGCCTGAACCAAAAGCAGGTCCTCAACAACAGGATATGGGTTTCGAGCAGCAGCAAGAACAAACAGAGATGCTAGGTCCAAGAGGTGGGATACTACGTAGACCGCGTGGACGCCCTGCTGAACCTAGAACCCCCGAAGTCGCCCCCGAAGTCGCCCCCGAAGTTGCTAAAGAGCAGTTGTCTCTATTTGGCCCAAAAGGTGCGCCTACTAAAGCGGCACGACAACCTACGCCACCTGCGCCACCTACAGAACCACCTGTGCCACCTGCGGAAACAAAACCTGCTGAAGCCCCGTCTACTACACCGAAAGCAGAACGTAGGTCGGTAACTGCTAAAGACCTAAGAGAGCTTAACATCCCTAAGATTAAACCTGTATACAAAGAAGTTATTGGTAAGGATCTAAACGATCCTGCGCAACGAGAACAGGTAATAACTGCTCTGGACAACTACGCAAAAACGAGTAGGATTAAAGCTAATACCAAGCAGAAGATACAAGACTTCATTGCAAAGGCAGACCAAGATGTTCAACCTGTCAAAACTAAGCCAGCAGCAGGTGGAAAAGGCGCTAAGCCTAGTGTACCAAGCGCACCTGCAAGAGGAGCCACTACACTACAGCAACCTACCGAACGACCTGCAGGAACTGGACGAGCTGGACTGGGAGCTAGTAAGCCTGACACTGCAGCTGCTCCTGTACGAGCAGAATCTAAGCCAGCTCCATTAAAACCCGTTGAAACGAAAAAAGCGGAAGCACCTAAGCAGTTACCCAAAAAACGTAAGAAAGGCGAAGCTATCCCAGCCAGTGAAGTTGCGGAGCGTATAGCAGCGGAACGTGCAAACCAGAAACGCGTCGATAAAGCAACAGACGAACTTAAAGCTAAACGTCGTTACTTAGAAGAACTAAAAACTATTGAAGCCGAAAAAAATGCCGAGAAAAGAAAGGCAAACGAAGCCGCTGTTATGGAGCGTATTCGTCAAGATCTGAAGAAAGAAAAAGGTATAGACGCTAGTATCCAGCAAGTTCGTGCCGCCGTATATGTGCTGGTTAAACGTAAAAAATCTACGGGTACTACAGAACCAAGCACCACTTCAAAAACGTCTGAAAAGAAATTACCGCCATACGCTAAGTCACTTGGTCGTCCATTAGACACAACGATTCCAGACCAATTATCTACCGCAGACAAGTTTAAGATAAAGAACGCTTTACAAGAACAACCTGCCGTACGCCCAAGAACCGAAGAACAAGCGGTAACTAAGGCATTGCATATCTATTTCGGACGGTTTAAGCGCCCTATGGATGGACTTTTTGCCGCAATATATGACATGCAACGTGCCGCAATAGAAGGAGAAGTTAGGTACCGATTCCCTGCAGAGACTAGTCAGGACATTAAAGATTTCTTTAACGGTATGAACGCCGAGAACGCTGCTCGTGTAGTTAAGTGGGCAGAAACAAATCTAAGCAACAAAGCGGTAGTAGACACAGTAACACAAAATATCGCGGCGGACATGCAAGCGCAAATGAAAGCGTTAGAGGAAGCCACAACAAAAGATATAGACCTTGTTGAAAAAACACGTGCGGAAGAACTGAAAGAAGCCCAAAAAATAGCACGTGGCGAAGAGCGTAAAGCCGAAAAAGAAGCGCAAGCTAGAGAAGAAGAAAAAATAAGTAAACGCCAGATCAAGATTCTTGATGAGTATGTGCCCACGTCTGAAAACGTCGATGAGTTAGCCGCTGCCCTCAACGCGGTAGTTGACGCTACCAAGATAGTTAAGTCAGATGTAGATCCAGAAGTAAGTTACGTAAAAGACTCTGGGTTACGCACCAAAATAAAAAATGATGTAGCCGCGTTTATAGCAGCTGGTGGGCGGATAAAACAATACCTGTTGAGAAAGGCGGTGACTTCGTTCTACGTCCCTGCACACCCCAAAGTGCAAGAACTTTTAACTGCTGGAGATTTAAAAGGCGCATTGCAAACATTAGCAGCTACGTTTGGTAATAAAGATGTAGCACGCGTTGCTAAAATATTAGCCGACTATGTTGGTACTACGAAAGTCGTAGTAGAAAGCAATCTACGCAATGAAATGGGTGAGCCTGTTGCAGGTTTCTTTGACCCCGCGACTAACACAATCAAACTAGACAGCCGCCATGCGGGCAATGTGCACACAATATTGCACGAAACTACCCACGCAGTGACTTCGGCAACGCTAGCAAACAAGTCGCACCCACTGACCAAGCAGTTGCAGAAGCTGTACGAAGAAGTAAAAGAAGCCTTGCCTGATGAATATGGTTCGAAATCTCTAGACGAGTTTGTAGCGGAAGCATTTACTAACCCAGAATTCAGACAGCAGTTGGGTGGTATGCGGGTTGGTAATGAGAAAGTAACCACCCTGCAAAAATTCTTAACATCAGTCGGTAACTTCTTACGAAGATTGCTTGGATTGCAGCCCGTAGAAGCTGAGAATATGCTTACAAAAGTAGATGGTCTGATAGAAGCGATCATCGCACCTTCTATGGGGTCCAGAAACTCAGGCAAGCTATATTTGGCTAGTGCAACAGGTACGGGCGGTAAAGTCGTAGATGACGCACAGAAAAACCCACCGAAAATAACTAAAGAAACTATAGATAGCTTTCTAGAATTACTGAAATCAGCAGTGCCTCAGAAAGTAAAAGATGCCGCACTGTCTCTACTACCAATCGACCAGTTGTCTGACATAGCGACTAAATACGTGCCCGCAGTCAAAAAGTTCAATGATCTCATCCAAGAAGAAGTTGGGCGACTCAATGAAGTACGTAACAAAATCGAATCCCCAATAAAATCAATAGCTAAATGGGTGAACAGTAGTCCAAAAGATGTTCAAAAAGCGTTTAATGATCTGGTGCATTTAAGCACGTTATACCAAGTAGATCCTGAAAAGCCTCGGTCCGACTACGAAGGTAAAACAGACGCGAGTGGAAATGACAAAGCCAAAAGCTGGGATATAGTAAATAAGCTATGGGAAAAAGTAGAAGAAGATGGGCACACTCAATACAGAACTGCTCGTAACATATATCGGTATACGTTCTCACTACTTAAAGATTCGATCAGTGCGAGACTCGATGCTGCTGGGGTAGACCCAAAAACTAAAAAGCGTGCGATGGACGAAATCCTCGCCAAGATGACTAAGAATACCATCGAACCATACTTTGCGCTGACTCGAAGCGGTGATTTCCGAGTGTCTTACAACGCAGTTGACCCTAATACTGGGAACTTTGAAACTTACGTATCGTTCTTTGAAAGTGACTTCGCTAGAACTCGTTTCTTACAACAGCTACGACAAGAGCTATATAAAGAAAACAAAAGTGCGATAGATAAATTAGCACGTGAAAAGAAGATATCTGTACAGGACGCTACCAATAGCTTCCACTCGGTGAGTAAATTCAACAAAATCGAGGATGGTGCTTTTGCTAACGCACCTCAAGCGTCGTTTATCGGCACCATTATAAAAACGCTCGAAGCTAACAACGTGTCTTCAGAAGCCAAAGCCGATATTATAGAGCTGATGCTGAACTCCATGCCGGAACGTTCTATAGCTCGTGCGCTACAATCTCGTAAAGAAGGCGGCGTTTTAGGATTCGACAATGACGCAGTGAAAGCCCTGAAGTCAAAAAGCTTTTCTCTATCTAATCAGTTAGTGCGTATGGAGTACTCGTCTAAGCTAAGTAAAGTTGAGACTGAAATACGCGAGCAACTTAAAAAATCTAGCAACAACACAGATCCTGAGTTAGCTACTTATTTAGGTAACGAGGTATTGCGACGGATACCGTTTGCACGCCGCCCTGACCTACCAAATTGGGCTAGAAACCTACGACTTTTCGGATTTACCATGACGCTAGGACTCAACGTATCTTCAGCTACCGTTAACTTGTTCCAGTTACCTATGGTTGTTATGCCTTATGTAGCTCCTATATATGGCGGGTTCGGTACAGTAACTGGGTCTATTGGTAAAGCAACTCGTTTGTTTGCTAATAGTGGGACAAACCGTAAATTAGATGTTGTAAGCGATAAGCTCGTAAATGGAGAAGTTGTATTCGAAACCAAGACAGTAGAGGGTGGTGTAGCAGGGCGTTCTCTAGACAACTACTTTGAAGTCAACAGTGATGGTTCTCTAAGAGTCAGAAACGATATGGGACTGACCGACGCCCAGAAACGTGAGGTGCAGGAACTAGCAGAGTTGGTAGAAGTAGCTGGAGATATGGCACAGCTTAACCGCTCAATTACATACGACTTGCTAGAGATGGACAAAACGTCAAGTCTAATTGATAAAATGGCCGCGGTGTCTGGGTTTGTATTCCACCACTCAGAAAGGCTTAATAGGCAAGTCACTTTAGCTACCATATACGACTTAGAAATCAAAAAGCGTAAAAAGGCTAAAGGTGAGTTGTCTAGGCAAGACCGTATAGAAGCCGCACGGGAAGCGGTGCGTATAACTGACTTAACTAACGGCGGAACCGCTGCTGCGGGAACTGCACGTATCGCGCAAAACGGTTTAGGTAGCGTCGTGATGTTATTTAAGCGGTACGGAATATCTATGTACTATCTGCTGACTAAGACGCTAAATGACGCTCTACGTGGTGCTAGCCCAGAAGCTAAAAAGCTAGCTAGACAACAGTTTGCGGGCATATTCGGCACCACTGCACTGCTTGCAGGGGCTAGGGGGTTACCTTTCTTCGGTGCCCTTGCGATGATTTACAATTTATTCGCTGACGACGATGAGGAACGTTTTGAAGAAGTAGTTGCGAAACACTTCGGAGAGCCTATAAACGGTGGGATGTTGAACTACCTAACCGGTCTCGACATAGGTAGCAGGGTAGCACTATCGGACCTCATATTCCGAGCGCCTAGAATAGAAAAAGATCAGTCTGCGATCTGGACTATGGCGGAGTCTTTAGGCGGTCCCGCACTAGGTTCAGCTATGGCTGTGGAATATGGGGTCAGGCTACTCGGTCAAGGAGAAATTCAACGTGGTGTTGAACAAGTATCCCCCGCCGCTATCCGTAACATGCTTAAAACATGGCGATACATAGATGATGACGGAGTGTTGACACGTCGAGGAGACCCTGTAATAGAAGACCTCAATGGGTTTAACTTAGGTGCACAATTCTTTGGTTTTGCTCCTGCCGAATACACTCAGAAGATGGCTATAAACGCAACGCAGAAACGGAAGGATCGCAAGATAACCACCGATAAAACTTCTCTCCTGCGTAAATACTATATAGCTATGCGTCAGGGTGATAGTAAAGAAGTGAACAAGATAATGCGTGACATGCTTGAGTTCAATCGCAAGAACCCACTCGTTGCTATAACTCCAAATACAATTAAACGATCTATGTCTCAGCACATGCGTACTACACAACGTATGTATAACGGGGTTCTGTTCAGCCCTAAACTTAGCGACTCGTTGATACAAGATGCTAATGAGTACGACTCTGACATATCTATATGGCAATAAAAAAGCCCTAGCAAGCTAGGGCAAGGGAGAACGACAAAAGATTGCGGGGGAGCAATCAGTGTCGCGGACAGGATATCATACAGTTCGCCAAATGCGAACCCCCAGTTTTTCACCATAAATCACGCACTTATGCGACACTTTGAATCCTTTTTGTTCGCATATCTTACGCACCTGCGCTACACATTTCTCATTGTCTATACATGGTATAAACATACTAGACCCAACTACGAACTTATCCCAGTCAAGTGTGATCTTAACGCCGTCGGGTGCAATCTCGTCAATCTTCAGTATCGGCATCTTCCGAGTCCCGCCAATGACAGTCCACGATTAACACGTCAGACGGAGGCATGTTCAAATGGGTACCCTTAGTCAAGCGGATCTTCCCACGCTTCGCCCCTAAATCTTTGATGAGATCTTCTAAAAAACTGCCATAATTTAACTGCTGTCTAGCACACCAACTCTTTAGGTACTTCGGTATCAAGTACGCCCTGTTTATATCGGTTTCATACCGACCCACCAACCTACCTTTCGGAGTGGCGTCAGGAATAACTAAGGTGTCTAAACCGTTGTTGTTACCCTGTTTCCGTAGGTCGTCCGTGCTTTTTATCTGTAGCATGTTGTTGATATTTTCACTCAAGTATTCACTTAATAGCTGCTGTACCCCGATGTTCATAGATAGCACCGCCTTCCTGTTCTCGTTAATGATAGTCTTTAGAGTCGCCAGTATTTTATCTACGTCGTAGTTGACTAACCCTAACTTGTTTGTAATAACACAAGCGGTAAGTACCGTAGCACTCAACGCTGACCAAAACCGATCTTGCTGATCTAACTTACAATGCTCGTCTACGCGCTCTGTTACGTCTCGCAGTAACCCACGTACCTCGTCGATATGTCTCATAAGGTAGTTAACGTATACCGCACCTGCCCAACCGTAATTTTTAGTCAGTATGCCGTTAAATCTGTCAGTCTCACGCTTGTCTAAACCTCTGAACTTCTTCGCTTTTACTTCTAGTATCCTACGGGCTTCGGCGAGGGGAGCCGCCTTAGTTGTTGCTATGGCTTCAATAATACTTTTGTTACCTGTCATCACCGTTGCTAATGCCCAAGGTTCCCCACGTATACGCTCTACGTTCGATCCCCCACTCATACGACCTCGTTGCTGTCCGCCTGTTGTCACGTAGGCATTATCACCTAACACTTTTGGATCTGCGTTAGTTATCTCGTCCACTGGGAGTAAGATGTTCTTGTATATCTCTGCACGGTTCCATAAGAAGTTCGCTGTATCGCTGTTACGTATGGTCAATGCTTCTGGGTCTCCCCACACACTAGCACCTGCCCACAGTGCCGTGGTCTTACCAAAGCCGCCGTCCTTGCTGTGAATATGCAGAGACACGCCGTTGACCTTATCGACAAACTCCACAAGCGGAGAGGCGAAGCTCAGTAGCATGACGACCTGATGCAGTTCCATGCCATCTCTGTTAAAAAATTCTGGTACCTGCTTCCAATCTTCTAGGGAACCTTTAGGTTCAAATGCTTTGAAATACTGCGACGTAGCCGCACTGGGGTGATTGTCGATAATACTGCCTGTTCTGTACTCCTTGTTACCTAGTACAAAACCCTTACAGTCATCAATCCACCCAAACTGCCTACGTGCGTCCTCTGCTATAGTTGTAGCTTGCAATTCGTTAATCCACTTAATCATATACATCATTAACTCGTCTATTTTAGGAACAGCGACACCTTTCATCGCCATGTGTTTTCTAAACTCATCTCTCGATGTTACTGCGGTCAACGGCATTGAAAACTCAATGACCCCATCTCTGGGCAGGTGCAATCGCAGTATGACTGACTCTCCTAACTCTGGATCTCGGACACGTCTCAGTGCATAAAAGTCGTTATGGTAAACTAACTTCTCTTCGACCTCACCGTCCGCTGAAGTCTGCCGATAATAGATACCCCCTGTCTTACCACGGAAGTAAGGTTTTGGGTACGTAGGAATATTGTAAGTTATGGGCGCTGATAGATCTCTTACAATATTCAAGGCAAGCGTTGCAGAATTCAAGTCGCTATTGACTTCTTCAGGTTTTTCTGCTTTTTTCGGGGATTCTACTACAACAACGTTATCTTCCTCGGTTGCTTCTTGGATCTCTCTGCCGAGATTGATAGGTGACTTTATCTTGTTTCTGTGAGGGCAGTCTTTACACTTGTCTGGGTTAAACTCTTCGAAGGTAGTGCACAAGTACGGACCCTTGATATTGTCCATCTTCTCCTGCGTAGCTTCTTCGGTGTAGTCTGGGTGCTCGTGAGACATAAACTTAGCCGCCTTCACCCCATCACTGCAGAACTTAGCGATAGATAGCCCTGCACGCCACATCGGTTCGTCAAGCGTATCTTGGTTCTTTAGAATGTACGCAATCTGCGCACAGCCTTTTCCTTTGGAAGTTTTATCAAGAATCTTCTTGAAATTACTTTGCACGTTCCCCGCAAGGGCGTCCCATACCGCGTTAGTCCCTTCAATCTTTACAGGAACTGGTATCATGTCCTCGCCGAGAAGCGAAGCAAAGTAGTCGAAGTTAACTTGTTTGGCTCCGTGACCCAGTATCTTTACAGGTCTTGGATTGTCTTTCTTGTGGTTGTGAGTATCTGGCACACGCAGTACTCGTGCCGCATCTGTAGTCACCGCCGGATCAGCGTACAACCCTTCTTCCGCACAAACACGTTTCAGCCTGTTGGCTACAGTAACCCAGTCTGTGATACCTACGCTTTCAGTCAGTATCCAGTAGCAATGTAGTCCGCCACCGCTGTCCACTATCAACGGGGTGGGTAGTTTTAACTTTATGCAAAACTCTTTGAGTGCATCAAGAGCTTCCCGCTTTGTGGCGTAGTCTTTACCTGCACCACAATCTATGTCTATAAAGAGAGACTTCATGCTAACTGTGTTGTTAGCTTTCCTTGATCCCTCTACTTTGTAAGTAGCCAGTCCGAAAAAAGTATTATATCCATCTGCGTCTAAAACTTTGGCTTTTTTAAGTAGCTCCTGCTTATCAGTAAAAAACTTCTGAATCCGCTTGCCATCTTTGTTGTACGCAAATAAACAGTAATACCCATCGTCCCCCAGTACTGTATTTATAAACTTGTTTACGTCCATGTTCTCCACCGCCAAAAAAGAGAGACAGGGGCACCGTAGTGCCCTTTTCGGCAACGCCTAGTCGCTTTATATTTAAGATTTATTCATCGTCGTCCCAAGCAGATACAATATCACTCAGGTCGTCGTCTTCTTCTTTGGGGGCAGGTTTAGATTTCTTTACCACACGCTTGGGTGCTTCTTCCTCTTCCTCTTCAACTGGCTCCTCTACCTTCTTGGTAGGTTCCTCAGCTTCTTCGAATAGGCTAGGCTTCTGCTCTAACGCGGGTGCATTTGCAGTGTCTGTCTGATACACAGTAAGGGTAATAGCCTTCTTGGTCTCAGGTGCGTCACGTAACGCAACCACTTGCTCTAACTCTCCTTCCGATAAAGGTCGAACAGGTTTGAAAAACAGCTTCGGTACATCACTGTCTTCGTCAAAATACATCTCTGTAACGACGGCAATAGCGGGAGTATCGTGTGCACGTAAGTACCTAGCATAGGCTTGCATAGGCATCTTCTTGTTCTTGGCATCACCGAACACACTGGTAGCCGCTAACTGCAACTGATACACCGTGTCTAGCTTACCCTCGATAGCAACTGCGATGCGCTGTGAGAATCGGCATGCACGTGAATTACCTTGACCAGAACCCTTTACGTTCATCGGGCAGTCAATACATTTCGCAGACTGACGCTGATCTTCTGGCACTTCTTGTGCGGGGGTCTGAGTATCTTTAGACCAACACGTTGGCGCTACGACCTTACTAGAATCGTATTCACCTTTATAATATGTTCTTGATACTGGCGCGGCATCCACAATCACGATGTTAATGCTGTCGTCTTTACTTACGTTAACCTGTTCGCCGTTTACGATCTCGCGGAATTTACTCCCTTTGATGCTGATACGACGATTGGTACCCCCAGCCCCTCCACCAGCTAAGTTGTCATTCAAGCCTTTCAAAGACTTAAACAGGTCACTGTTGGCTAAAGCGTTATCCTTAAAAATTGATAGTTCTGACATTGTCGTCTCCTTTAAATGTCTTCATCGAAAAGACCAACCTCGTCATTGAGAAAGTCTATATCGTCTGTGATGTCTAGTTCTATATTATCTTCGGTGTCTGAATTGCCATCACCTCCGAAGTCTAGCTCTAATTGCTCTCCACTTTCAACTGCTTCTTCCGAAACAACGTCCGTAGCACCTAACATAAGTAGGGCTTCTTCTACCCTCGGAATGGAAAACCGATACGTGCTGCCTAATTTAATGTAGGTATTTGCAGGTATCTTGTTAGTCCTAGCCCACATACGTATCGTGCTAATTGACACGCGAAAGTAACGCGCTACGTCTTCGATTGGGACGAATCCCTTGAGTTCACTCATACAACCTCCTTACGATTTTCTAATTGAAACAACATACTCTGAGTCTACGTTCAAACCTTTCGGCAGTAGGTCAGGATTCTCTTCTAAGAATTGCTTGATGTTCGTCTGGTTCAATGACTTACTGAGCAACTCAGGCACTTGATTGTCCACGATAAAGCGGTACATAGACTCCCAATCGGATGTCCAGTATTTTGTTCTGGTGGAGCGATAGAAAGTGCCGTGATCCGTCTTAACGCTATTGACGTTCTCGGTCTTGCAATAATCAAGTAGCGCCTTCTTAATCTTTTCTTGGTGCTCTACTAACTGCTCATCCTGCTCTTTGAAGTCTTTAGCAATCTCGCTACGCTTCTCTTTGATTTTCATATAAGCCTTAGTCAGCTTATCAACAGATATCTTTGACATTGTGTTCTCCTTTTTCAGCACCGATTTAGTATCGGGATATTTAGTATAGTGTCGTATCTTAACTTAGTCAATTATTTCTTTGTAAAGGTCGATCATCTTTGTGTGTACGTCAATTCTATTATCAAGCAGTTGGTAAATGTGACGTTCAACGGGACTTCCTTGGAGTTGTATAACCGTACACGGATGTCGTTGTCCTGATCGGTGAACCCGAGCGTTAGCCTGTGCGTATGTCTCCAATGAGGGCGTCGGTCCCCACCACACCACGGTATCAGCGGCAGTCAATGTAACCCCGTGCGCGGCAGACTGTGGTTGGATAACTAACACCTCTGGGTCTGTCTGTTCTTGGAACCGCTTGAATATCTCTGTGCGTTTGGGTGCAGGTACGTCCCCGCGTATCACCCCTACAGTAACACCGTCTTTTTCTAACTTTTCTGTAAGGATATCAATAACATGTTTAAATGGTACGAATATAAGAGCCTTGTTACTTGTCTCGTCAATAACCTCTTTCAGTACTTTGTACCGATGCTTGATATCGAACTCCACTGCCTCACCGTTATCGGTGTACAAAGCACCTGCGGACAGTTGGAGTAACTTGTTCATGTTAACTGCGGCATTGGCAGACGTGATCTGTTCTTCTGCGGCAATAATCGCCATACGCTTGCGTAGCTCTTCATAGTATTTCAGTTGCTGTCTGGTCATTTCGACTTCGCGTTTGACATAAGTCATTTCTGGCAAGTCAAGACATTGCTCTTTCGTAAAGCGAATAGCGGGTTGTAGTGCGTTATGAACGATCTCAGATGCGTTCTCTTTGGGTATCCATCGAAATTGCGTAACCTTAAACATCACCTGATCCCGAAACGCACTAAAGAACTTAGGTACTGCTTTCGGATTAACGAGTTTAGCCAAGCCGTAGGCATCAAGTGGACTCTGTGCGGCAGGTGTGCCCGTCATCATCCATAACCAAGTGTCGGGCTTCAAAATAGCTTGTAGTGTCTTCCACCGTTTAGTCTGTGGGTTCTTGTAGTGTGTTGCTTCGTCCACGATGATTAGATCAAACCCACCGTTAGCTATGGCATCGCGCACGATCTCTACGCCATCATAATTTATTATCACGAAGTCGCTTCCAGACTGTATTATCTCACTGCGTTTTTTGGCAGAGCCATACGCCACCGAGACTGATCGGTGCATCGCAAACGTAAACAAGTCGTTACGCCATGCGGAATCCATAATTGATAGTGGGCATATAACTAGGGCGCGTCGGATACGTCCTTGCTTCATTAAGAAGTCTGCCGCCCAGATCGCACTGGCTGTCTTACCTGTACCCTGCTCATTAAAGCAGAACGACTTTTGGTTAAGGGTAAGAAACGCGGCGGTATCTTTCTGATGTTCAAATGGTTTGTGTTTGCCCGTCCACTCATAACGCTCTTTGATTGGTGACGGTGCCTTGATATTTAGGTTCCTTAAAACTTGCACTTCATCTAACCCCCAGTGCACGAGCACTTTGTTATCTTCTAGTTCTTTGCTCTTCGGTATAACGGTCGTTACTTTCTGCGGATGTCGCAGTCTTAATAGCAACGCTTTATTGTCTACGATTTCCAAAACATGTTCTCCTTAGTACAGCTAATCCCACGATACTGGTGTTCGTGTTTTAAAGTTAGCCCCGCTTCGCTCACCGATGGGGCTAAGTCGGCTATGCGGGTACTCACTACCCTTGAGCTTGCTAGATTTTATTAAGTGCATCTAGCCAACACTTTTGAATTAGAAGCCCCGCTTCGCTCACCGATGGGGCTAGGTCGGTACATAGGTCTTGGAGTAGAACCCTGAGCTTGCTAGATTTTATTACGTGCATCTAACCAACACGTAGCCACGGAGGGAGCGACTATTTCTTTTTGCTTCTAGGTGGCTTACTTAACGCGCCACCTGCGGCACGGTTCTTACTTAGGCTCTGTACAGTAACCCCATCCTTGTTACTGCCGCCACGGGCTAACGGCTTCTTGTGCGCTACGTCCTTACCTTCACGCTTGTCAGCCTTACCGTTCTTGTTGGCATCCTTGCCAGTCTTGTCCATAGCACGTCTAGCCCGTTGTCTTTCCATACGGTTCTCGTGCTCACCACGCTCTTTCTGCTGTTCGTATTCTTTCTTGTACGGTCTTGGTTTCTTAGTGTACGGCATTAGCTTCTCCCGTTGTGGGGGCACTCAGTTACTACGCAGTGTCGTCGACATAACCCACTAGGGTGTGCGTTCCACACATCGTTCTTAAAGGCGGCTTCCATCTGACCATAGTCAGACAACCACTTGCGCCATAACTTCTGTTCGTGTTCTTTGTAGTATGTATCTGTTATGAACTTATTTGCAACTGTAAATAACAGACCCGCTTTAACTACTTCGATCTCAGGAAAGTGCTTAAACAGTGCGAGAGCCATTAGCTCTAACTGACCCTTATCGGCGTACTTCGCACTCTTACCTGTCTTGTAGTCAATAACTTTAGCTTTCTTGTTCTCACGGTCTAGGATCACTAGGTCAGCAATACCACGAAACCACACGTTCTCGTCCTTGAATCCGCATGGTTCTAGGTTCTCAGTAAGTCCCATCTCGTACTCGCACAGTTTCTCACCCTGCATCTCAGAAAGTACTTTAAGTGTAGGCTCCATGTACTTGAAAGCCTCGGGTAAAGGTTTGCCGTCTCGTATGTACAACTCTGCCGCTTCGTGCGCAACTGTACCGTAGAGCATGGCTTCTGTTTCTGATTCGCTGTAGTTCTTCGCTATCTTAAGATGATAGAACTTCTTAGGACATTGCTCGAAAGACTTTATCCTACTAAACGACCAAGGCGAGATACCACTCATTGTAAAGTTCTAACCCCCGCTTTAAGAGCCGCTTCATCTCTCGCCTGTAAGTCTTCAACTAAAAACCTTACTCCGGCAGTCCAACCTCGACGCATCCCTTGGTAGAATAATCTAAGGCATACATCGGCGTGTTGCTTAATTATTTCAGCGTCTTCTGGCGCTACTTCCTCGACCATATCTAACACTTCCCGCCAACTATCTTTAGTCGCAGACCCAACAATCGTATCTATCTCTTCAGTTGTGTAATTCATTCGCAATCTCCATAAGATGTTCCAGTTCCACTTTCACAGTTAATGGGCATACCTTCAGCCCACTTCGGTACGAGCCGCATACACTGCTCTATGTAGCCTTGAGCTACAGTTAATTCATCTTCTGGTACACAGCATACAACAGAATCGTGCACCGTCAAAACCACGCGGTATCGCTTAGATATCGCTAGCATCTGCTCACCTATGATACACCGAGCGATGCCTTGGCACACGTTCTCAGTAACCTTACCACCATATATCTTTACACGACCTCGACGTGTCTTGTAGTCAAACTGCAAGCCTTTGTCGTTCTGCTCGAACCTCAAATCTTCATAGCACATCATTAGACCAGACGGTAACTTTATACCGTACTTCTCAGGTACCACTTCAATAGATTGTCCTAAGTTGTAATTACGTCCTTGAGTCATGTTCACCAAAGTCTGCTGGGCGTTACGCCAGAATTGACTTATGTGGTTATTTGTTTTCCTATAGATGTCGATAATCCGACGGGCTTCGTCAAGTTCTATATCAAACCCAAACGACTTGAGTTGATCTTGGAACCGTAGGCTACCCATACCGTAACCGCACCCGAGAATCGTCGTCTTCCCTACAAAGCGTTGGTCTTTATTTACTTTGTCTTCTGGTACGTTATAGATAGCAGACGCCATCTTCTTGTACACATCCCGCCCTTCTTGGAACGCCTCAACCAAATCTTGTTGACCTGCAATCCACGCAAGTACCCTAGCTTCGATCTGCGAAGAGTCGCAGTCCACCAGTGTGTAGCCCTCAGGTGCAACGATACTTCTCTTTAGCGCCTTCCCGTTTGGACCACGGCTTGGTAGGTTCTGTAGGTTAATCTTGTCATCACCACCCCAACGTCCAGTGTGTGCGGCATAGTACCGTACAGGTACGGGTAACTTACCTCGACTAGCTATGTCTATGAACCTCTGCGTGCGGGTCTCCTCTAACGTACTCTTTGTACCCAACCGTGCAGTGGCTAGGGCTTGCACCCTGTCGTCTTCGTGTTCGAGTAGTGCAGTGAACCCCTCGTCGGTTTTAGCAAGTGCAAGTGTTTCTTTACCTGTGGTCTTGCTGATCTTAGTAGGTGGCGTGACTCCAAACTCTTTGAGAAGCTCCGCAAACTTATTGTTACTCATAAGTTCTTCTCGTGAAGCATTTATAGTTTCCAGCAACCGGGACTTTCTTTCCTTCACGTTGTGTAAATGAGTTTCTAGTAAGTCTTGATCTAGTTCTAACACTGGCTCAATAAACATACGAAGCGTTAGGTCTATCAACTTAAGTTCTTTTGTAGGGAACCCCTTACCCATGATCTTAAATAGCTTATAAGTTAACTCGACATCGTTGACGCAGTAGTCTCCGTACTTGTCTAGCTCTGCTTCACTAAAATCTATACGTCGCTTGCCTAACGCGTTAACAACCTCGTTACCTTTCTCCCCAATCTTGTACCGTTCAGCCAGTGCTTTAAGTGATCCACCTGCATTGACACCATGTACTGCACGACCGATACACAATGTATCAGCCCAGACACGAGGGCGAATATCAAAAAGCCAACTAAGAATAGCACCGTCAAACATAGTATTGTGAGCGAGTACCATAGAGTCTGCCCAATTAAACGTATCCAAATAGTCTTTGATCTCATCATGTCTCCCGCTCGCCCATTCAGTCGGACCGTTGTTTACTTTTATGCCTACACCTATCACTTCGAACCGAGGATCGCGTATGTATTCCTCAGTAGTCATCTTGCTTAGTGAAAAGTCCTTATCGTAATAGGTCTCAAAATCAACCGTTATCAAATCCATTATCTTTTATCTCCCTCCACAGTGAGTCGTCATACACATAGTCCGTATCTTTTACCTCAGCAGTGCGCATGTTCTTAGCTTTTGCCGCCCACATACTAGCTTGCATAGCCTTACCACTTTCGGCGTAGCGTTGTGATAAATACTCGTACCACTCCAATACACACGGAGCTGTCAGTAGTCGAGGGTTACTCTCGCTCAAGCATAGCTGTGGCTTCACACATTAACTCTCCTATAGACTTGTTAATAGTTCCTTCATCTCGTTTCTCGTTTTTCTCGTTTCGAGATGAACCGATTTTATCTTCGTGTAAACGACTTACTATGAGCTGAGCGTATCCCGCTATATCTACCCATGAATCGTCGTAGTCTGGGTCACCGTTCAGTATCCTAGCGATCTTAGAGCAGATCATATCCAAGGCTTCCCACTGGTCTGGTGACATAGCCGTGTCTTGTTGCATTGCATACCTGCGGATCATCCGCTTCAGATCTTGGGTAATCAGGGCTTGGGTCTCAAAGTTCCCATACCTAGAACCTCGTTCGTTTAGTACTTTATCAATGTCTTGCATCGCGCATCCTCATGTGAATGGTCATTGAAACAATAGAGCCTAGCGATCCGCCAAGCCATAATGGTATTGTTAGTAACATAAAATACAGAACATCCCCACTTTGGATCAGTTCGTACGCCTCGAATGTCACAGCACCGTACACACCACACTCAAACACAGACATCACGGCACTCGTCCAGAATACCCACATGCGTTTATGGTGCATAACATTGAGTTGTTGGAAGGCTTTCGTAGCTACAAAGCAAAACTGTGCTACAAACAACACAATGTAAGTTGTCATCACCACCGCCCAGTTACAATTCGTCTAGCCTCAGAGTGCACACCGTACAAGTTACTGCCGACATGCACCACCTTGTTATCGTCTACTAACTGCTTCAGTGCGGTTGCAACTTCTACAGCCCTCAACTTCTTACCACCTACATTAACACTCGCTTGTATCTGCGTCTCTGTCTTAACTTCTTGCATACGACTAAGATAGGCAAACACGTTTTCTTTTATTACTTCTTGGTACTCACTCATCACTTACCCTCCAATTAGTTTATTGCGTACCAAAATTGGTACGCTTTTCTGTGTCAGTAAAAGAAGTCCCCATCATCTTTCATCACTAGGACTCCTGTTAATAGAGAAGCCGTCAGTGGTTAAAAACAAAACCAGCTTAACCATGTCCTCGGTCTCAACGGTTATAGCTGTTGGCGGCGAAGAATCTGCTTGGTGCATGTAATGATGATCGAGCAAGTTCAAAGCCCATCGTAAAATCTCCTGTTTGTTTTTCATCACACATCCTTCTCTTCGTTGTACCCGTGGTACACAATGACGGTGGCTTTACAGCACGGACACGATAAGTTAGTGACAACCTCGTACACATCTTCTTCGTCCCCGTTCTCGTCACCGCCCCAGATAAGCTCACTTCCACACGCCCAGCAGTTCATCGTTACCCCTCCTGCAAAATTGCTTTGGCAAGTTCTTCGTTCATCATGTTCACAACACTGTACTTGTTACTGACAAGATGTATTGTTTCGGTTTGTATAGAATCTTCCGTACCTTTCGTACGGAACT
>Ga0136655_1000281_pt1 | contig 23081 bp, 34 predicted proteins | sample CPBDNA_2_FD_94863 | JGI IMG/M metagenome (GOLD analysis project Ga0136655, IMG submission 94863) | Freshwater to marine salinity gradient microbial communities from Chesapeake Bay, USA - CPBay_Spr_15_0.8_DNA (version 2) | ecosystem: Environmental > Aquatic > Marine > Coastal | place: USA... | reverse complement strand
ATTCCAAATATACTTTTTATCCGAATAAAATAAAAAAGGTGAAGCAAAATTATGCTCCACCTTACTGGAAATAATAAATGGTTGTTTAAACCGAGAGTGCCTGGCATTTGGCTATTAGATCCCTCCACCTGGGTAAAATATGTTTTGGATGCTCTGCATATTCCTTTGGGGTAAAATCGGTTACAGCTTTAAAGACCACAGAAAAACGACTTCTGCTGGTAAAACCGCATTCGTTTGCCAATCCTTCCACAGTATGTAAAGTTAAATATCCTTCATTTATGCACTGTATGGCATAGTAGATACGCAGGGCAATCTTACATTTAATAAAACTGAGTCCCAGATTTTCTCTTAATTGAGCTATCAGATTTCCCGAAGGAATTCCTATGATTTTAGAAAAATCAATCGTGTTGAAATTTGTTGAAGTGAATGATTTAGAAAAATACACTCTCTGTAAAAATTCTAACCACCTATCTTCCGTTTCTGCTTTTGAAAATTTTTGTCTTTTAACCATATCGTTATTACTTTTGTTAGCAAATAAATTATGCTTCAACAAAGTAATATTGAAATTTATACATATTTATAAAATATAATATATAGAAGTGAAACTATACAAATATCTAGTCGTTAATCGACTTGTTCCAATGGCTTTATTTTCTGCCTCCAAAACTTTTCCGCTTTTGTCCCTATGAACCAAAATGAAATACCCATAAGGGCGAAAAACAAGGCTTTATGCATTGAATTCCAGAAATATTCAAAATAACGGGTGTACATATTCAGCAAAAAGAACAAAAATCCAATAAGTTGTAGTTTATTATCCTGCATTTTGAATCCTCTGTAGATAGCCAACAGACAAACGATCATAGCAAAAACACCCCAAAAAATCCTGCTGAATTGTTGCGTTTTTTCCCAGTAGTCAACATTGGGAACATTCCCAGAAATGGATAAAATCCAAAGAAAGAAAAACAACAAAAGGAGGCTGAATAATTGCGAGGAAGGGATAAAAAGCTGCAAGGCTTTATTGTTTTTTAATAGACTGGAAGCGATATAAAGTAATAAGGCCAGAACGGTAATTCTGAGTGGGAAATTCATTCCCAGAAAGTAATTTCCATTGCTGGTCCATTCTTCCGTAAAAGAAACATAACAGGCGACCAAAGAGCATAAAGATAAAATCCACAGAGGAACAGAACGAAATGAATAGCCTAACAAAGCATAACTCAATGTACTCACTGTCAGAATGGTAGTAAATTCAAATTGATTTTCATCAAAAATCTCAAGCAAATAAATGAATGAAAAACTTAGAAAAACAGCTCCCAATAATTGAATGAAGGCAATAGAGAAAGATTTTTGTGGATTTTTATTTTCAAATTTCCAGCCTAAAAAGAAAGTTACTGCAGATAAAATGGCAAAGAGAATACTCAAAACAATTTTTGGCGCCTCAAAAATATAGGTTATTAGAGAAATGATCCATTTATCGGCGATTAAGGTACCTATGGCAATGACGATAGAGGCAATAGCCAGCCAAAAAGAATATTTTGATACTTTAGCCCAATCAATTTCCTGAACGGTATCAAATGCTTTTAATTTATTTGCCATATCAAAATCTATCAAATCTGCATTTTCCCATCCCTCAATGACCTTATTTATGAGCGACTTTTGGTTTTTGTTCAGTTGCATGTCATTTGTTTAAAAATCATTAGATTGAAATATAAGCAAACCTTTCAAATAATCATAATTTACCTTATATTTAACCTGATTAAAAATTAAAATATGCTATCGAATAAATTATTAATTTCTTTTTTCATATTAGTTATCTCCGTTTCAATAGGAAAGGCTCAATGTACCATAAAAGACTATAGTACCTTTAAAAATGTACTTAAAGTGGACGGTGATTACGTACAGACTTATGACACATTCAGGAGAATTTATAAGATTGATGGTCCATTTTTATTGGCCTATAACACTTATAAAAAACTGTTGAAATTTGAAGGTGGATTTATCATCAGATATTCCGATTTGAAAAAAATAGGTAAGTTAGATGGCGAATATTTAATAGATTACCGAACATTTAAACGTGTTGCTCGATTGGAATGTCCAGGTAAAAATAGTGCACTGGCCGCAGCTGCCTATTTTCTGAATTAGAAAAAACTTGATTGCGGGAAGAAAACAAAGGCTATGAGGTTATTTTTTTTGATCATTTTCTACACATTTCTCCATTTTTCCATACTCCACGGGCAGCCATTGAGTGACAGTCAGAAAGCCGTTTCCTTCTATCGAAAAGGAGAAGATGCCTTACTAAAAAATAAATACAAAACAGCCATTCAGTACTTTAAATTAGCCATAAAATTACAACCCGATCTGGTCGCGGCGGAAAGGGGTATTGGTATTAGCTATGAAGGTCTGAATGACTGGTATTCAGCAAGGCAAATGTATGCCTCCATCATTGAAAAGGCCCCTCAGTTTTCACGATTACTATACTATCAAATAGGAGAACTCTATTATAAAGAAGGTAACTACAAGAGAGCAATAAGTTACTTTGAACAGTTTGAACGGTTACAGGGATTACCGCTTATCCAATTTACTGTCAATGGCGAAAAAGAGGAAATTTTAGAACGGGAAACCTTAAAAAAATTACCCATTACTTTTCAAGCATGCAGAATGGCTCTGGATAGTTCACATCTGGCCACACAATCGAATGTAGTTAATCTGGGTAGTTCTATAAATACCAATGCAGATGAATATTTTCCATTTATAACTAATGACCAATACATTTTACTTTACACTAAAAGAAAAAATGAAAATAAGGACGAAGATTTATTTATTGCCAATAGCAACGAATACAATCAATGGGGGAATGGATCGCCTTTTGATAATCAAATAAATACCATTTACAATGAGGGCATGAGCACATTGGTCAGAGATGGCCGGACCCTATATTTTACGGCATGTAATCGTCCCGAAATTAAGGGACCTTGTGATATTTGGACGGGACAAATCGAAAATGGGCAAGTCAGAGAGGTAAAGGCTATTGCAGATCATCCTAATTCTGACAGTTGGGAAAGTCAGGCCTGTATTTCCTGCGATGGCCGCGTATTGTATTTTGCCAGTAACAGACCTGGCGGGCTGGGTGGTACTGATATTTGGGTATCGGTAAAGCAGAAAGACGGAACATGGAGTAATCCCTCCAATCTGGGTACGCCCATAAATACGGACAAAGATGAAGAATCTCCATTTATTAGCAATGATGGAAATCGTCTGTTTTTCTCATCAACGGGTCATATTGGATTTGGCGGTCAGGATATTTTCATGAGTTCTTTTGACAAATATAGAGGATGGAGTAATGCCTTTAATCTGGGCCCCACAATAAATAGTCCATTTGAAGATTTAGGATTTGTCCTTACAGCAGACGGACTTTCCGGCTATTTTGCCTCTGACAGACCTGGTGGATTTGGAGGTATGGATATTTACAAAGTAAACCTGCAAAGTCAATTAAGGGGTGATTTAATCACTTATGTTTATGGCAGTATAAAAGATTCTTTAACAGGAAAGCCAGTTACAGGCACAATAAATTCGACATCATTTCCTCTGGTTCAAGTAGATAATCAAGGTAGATTTTTTTTGTGTGTTCCCGCAAATACGTCATTACCACTTATCATTACTCATCCAGGGTATCATAGTCAGACCATAATAAGGGATATACCCGAATGGAATAACAGAAAATTCTACCCTTTAAAAATTCTACTTGTTCCAATACATGTGCCCATTCCTGAGGTAGTGAAACCCGAACCTATAGATACCGCTCCTCCTTTGAGTAGTAATCGCTTCAAGGAATTAAAAAGATATTATCATTCTTTATATTTTCAGTTTGATAGCGACATCCTTGAAATAGGTGAAAAAGAAAAGATAGAAGCATACATAGCGGGAATACCAGCAAACTTCATTCAAAGAGTAGAGATAAACGGCTATGCCGACGACGTGGGCGACTTTAAATACAACTTAGATTTATCGGAAAAAAGAGCGAAGGTTGTTTCCTTGTTATTATTGGAAAAGGGGGTGGAAATTAGTAGAATTTCATTGAAAGGTCATGGAGAAATAAAAGATGACCGACCGAAACCATTAAACCGGAAGGTTGAGATAAAAATCACCACCTTAGAATAAATTTGGCGTTTAATGAAATAGCGTCTTGCCTTTGCCACGCTTTTTTAGGTTGTTATTTATTGCGTTGACTATAAATGTGTTATAATTTTTGCTTTTTATGGGACGATTATATCAAGTAAAAAAATCGGTCTTGTAGCACAATCGTGGTTGTTATTAGCTTTTATAAACAGGAACTTGAAAAGTTAGGCTTTACTTTTAAACAGTCAACTCAATCTACTTTACCACGAAAAATAAAAGTAATTTGTCGAGAAAATTTTTAAAAAAAAGCCTCCAAACAAGGAATAATCCGATGTTTGGAGGCAGCACCTAAAAATTTTAGGCGAAAATTTATTTATTCAAAACTCTTTTCATTGTTACACCAATTTCTGCGGGAGAAGAAACAACATGAATACCACATTCTCTCATGATAGCCATTTTTGCTTCAGCGGTGTCTTCGGCACCACCAATAATTGCCCCGGCATGCCCCATTTTTCTACCTTTTGGAGCCGTTTGACCTGCAATAAATCCAACAACAGGTTTGGTACCATGTTCTTTGATGTAATAGGCAGCTTCAGCTTCCATGCCACCTCCAATTTCACCAATCATGATAATACCTTCCGTTTCTGGATCATTCATGAGTAATTCCACGGCTTCCTTGGTAGTCGTTCCGACAATAGGATCACCTCCTATGCCTATACAGGTAGATTGTCCCATACCCGCCTTTGTAACTTGATCAACCGCCTCATAAGTTAGCGTTCCCGAGCGGGAAACGATACCAATTTTACCCTTTTTATGAATAAAACCTGGCATAATTCCACATTTTGCTTCCTCAGGTGTAATAACACCAGGGCAATTGGGACCTATTAAACGACAGTCAAAATTTGCGATATAAGCCTTAACCTTGACCATATCTTGCACTGGAATACCTTCAGTAATACAAATAATTACTTTGATACCTGCTTCCGCAGCTTCCATAATGGCATCAGCGGCGAAAGGAGGCGGAACAAAAATAACGGTAGTATCCGCGTGAGCAAGTTTAACTGCATCAGCCACCGTATTAAAAACCGGTTTATCTAAATGGGAAGAACCTCCCTTTCCCGGGGTTACTCCACCTACAACCTGAGTGCCGTAAGCTATCATTTGTTCAGCATGAAAAGTACCCTCTTTACCCGTAAAACCCTGAACAATAATCCTAGAGTCTTTATTTACCAAAACAGCCATGTGTTCAATTATATTTAAAAGCGATAAAATTTAAACCTACTCTTCACTAATAATAAAAACGTCCTCTCCTTTTTTAGACATAAAGTACTTTTCACGAGCTATGGCTTCTCCATTTTTCTTCAATAACTCACCTTCTCTCTTCGACTCGATAATCTTATTTGTAAAATTATCTTTATCATTTCTAAGTTGATCAATGCTTTTATTCAATCGCCATTGTTCAAAAAGATTGTGTTTATCAAAAATGAAAAGCCAGGAAACAAACACAACTGCGGTGAAGATGTATTTATTTTGAAGCGGCTTAGGTAGTAACCGACTAATGAAAAACTTAGACCATGCCATAGATAGTTAATTTATCTTTTAAGTATAGAACGCCCTGGAAAAATAGCAATGGGTCCAAGTTCTTCTTCAATACGAAGAAGCTGATTATACTTTGCAACCCTATCAGAACGGGACATTGACCCCGTTTTAATTTGACCTGTATTCAGCGCAACGGCTAAATCTGCAATCGTAGTATCTTCCGTTTCCCCAGATCTATGACTCATAACTGACGTAAAACCATTTCTATTAGCCAGATTAACTGCATTAATAGTTTCAGTTAAAGAACCTATTTGATTAACCTTAATTAAAATAGAATTAGCAGATTTTTCATCAATTCCTCTTTGCAAACGAAGCGTGTTGGTAACAAATAAATCATCACCTACGAGTTGAACCCTGTTACCAATGGCTTGCGTTAATTTACTCCATGTAGCCCAATCGTCTTCTGCAAGACCATCTTCAATGGAGCAAATAGGATATTTATTAACCCAAGACTCCCAATATCCAATCATTTCATCGGAGGAAAGTTTTTTTCCTGACGATTTTTTGAAATGATAAAGACCTTCTTCTTCCAGATAAAACTCCGACGCTGCAGCATCCATAGCTATGAGGATATCTTCCCCAGCCTTGTAGCCTGCTGCTTCAATGGCAGTTAATACAGTTTCTATGGCCTCTTCATTCGACTTAATATTCGGTGCAAAGCCACCTTCATCACCAACATTAGTAGAATAACCTTTCTTTTTCAAGACTGTTTTAAGATGATGAAACACTTCGGCACCCATTCTTATTGACTCTGAAAAGGTAGGAGCACCTACTGGCATAATCATAAACTCTTGAAAATCTATACTATTATCAGCATGAGAACCTCCATTAAGAATATTCATCATTGGCACTGGAAGCGTACGTGCATTAACACCACCTAAATAACGATAAAGAGGTAAACCAGCAGCTTCGGAGGCAGCCTTTGCAACAGCCAAAGAAACACCTAAGATAGCATTTGCGCCTAATCTCGATTTATTTGCTGTACCATCCAGACGAATCATTTGTTCATCGATGGCTACCTGTTCAAAGACATCAAGGCCAATAATCTCATCTGCAATAGCCTCATTAACATTTATAACAGCTTTACTAACGCCCTTTCCCAGATAACTTTTAGGGTCATTATCTCTTAATTCAACGGCTTCATGTTTACCCGTTGAAGCACCGGAAGGGACTGCTGCCCGACCAAAATAACCACTCTCTGTAGTTACCTCAACTTCAATGGTTGGATTCCCTCTGGAATCAAGTATTTGTCTCGCATGAACATCTACAATTGCACTCATTACACTAAATATTTTAAAGGTACGGACTGCATTTAAGCAGTCATAAATTGAACGAATTGATCAAATAAATATCTTGCATCATGAGGGCCGGGAGAGGCTTCAGGATGATATTGAACTGAAAATGATTTTTCACCAATAATGCGAATTCCCTCTATGCTATCATCATTTAAATTAACATGAGTAATTTCAATATCAGCTGTCCTAGTTCTTACAACAGAAGGATCAATCCCGAATCCATGATTCTGGCTGGTAATTTCACACTTCCCTGTTGAAAGATTCAGCACTGGATGGTTGATACCTCTATGACCATGATGCATTTTGAAAGTGGGAATTCCTGCAGATAGTGCCAGTAATTGATGACCTAAACAGATTCCGAAAACCGGTTTTTTAAGTTGTCTGATTCCTTTAACCGCTTCAATAGCGTAATCCATAACTGCCGGATCGCCAGGTCCATTTGATAAAAAATAACCATCAGCATTAAAATCCAACAACTCACTAACGGGTGTTTTTGCAGGAAAAACCTTAGCAAATACACCTCTTTCTACTAAACAGTCTAATATATTCTTTTTAATACCAAAATCTAATACTGCCACTTTCAACGGAGCGGAAGAAGAACCAACGGTATAAGGAATATCAGTTGACACTGCAGATGCAAGTTCAAGGCCATCCATAGAAGGAACTGCCTTCAATAGCGTCATTAATTCATCTAAATCTGAAATAGTAGAACTAATGATACCATTCATAGCACCTTTACTACGAATATGTCTAACAATTGCTCTCGTGTCAACGTCAGAAATACCAACTAAATGCTCTTTTTCAAAATAGCTTTGAATAGAGTCATCCGCTAAATTCCTTGAAAAAGGGACGGTGAAATTTTTACAAATCAATCCGGAAATTTGAATCTTATTAGATTCAGTGTCCTTTTGCGAGGTACCATAATTACCTATATGTGCATTAGTTGTGACCATTAACTGACCACTGTAAGAAGGGTCTGTAAAAATTTCCTGATAACCTGTCATACCAGTGTTAAAACAAATTTCGCCAGTAGTAATACCCTTAACACCAACGGACCTGCCTTTAAAAAAGGTACCGTCATCGAGGAGTAAAATAGCGGGACTAAAAGATTCTTCCATGAAATATAGCAGTATACCAATAATAAAACCTCACAAATATAGTATTATTAGGCAACAATGAAAGGAAGAAACTTAAAATTTTAAATAAAGTAAACGAAAACTTAACACTTAAAAAGACAAAAAAAAAGGTGGCTATCCAAAATGAATAGCCACCTTTAAAGAAAAATATATATAATAAATTAATCCTTATTTTCCAATTCAGACGTGTCGTCTGCCTCCATAACTGCATCTTCAACAACCGCTGAAGATTCAGCACCTGCGGCGGAACCTTTTCCACGACGACCTCTTCTTCCAGTTGACTTAGCAGTATCAGATTTAATTTTATAAACTTCGTTGAAGTCAACTAATTCTATAATAGCGATATCAGCTGCGTCACCCTTTCTGAAACCTAATTTCACTACTCTTAAGTAACCACCTGGTCTGTTAGCTATTGCGGGTGCAACGGTTGCGAATAATTCAATTAGCGCCTCTTTATTTTGAAGATAACTAAATATAACCCTACGATTGTGTGTGCTATCATTTTTAGACTTAGTAAAAAGAGGCTCAGCAAAAACCCTGAGAGCTTTAGCTTTAGCTTCTGTAGTAGTAATTCTTTTGTGCATAATCAAAGAAATCGTAAGGTTTCTAAGTAACGCTTTTCTGTGGGCAGACTTTCTACCTAAATGGTTAAGTTTATTACCGTGATTCATAAAAAAAGATTTAACGTCGCATCACTAAACATTGATTAAGGCTTATACAATATTCGGTTAATGCAGAAATGATAAAGAAGAAGTGGTATAAAAAGCCAGGCACTTACCTCTTAGATAAAATTTATTCTTCGTCCAATTTAAATTTGGCCAGATCCATACCAAAATTGAGACCTTTTTCAACTAAAAGCTCTTCAATTTCAACAAGAGATTTTTTACCAAAATTTCTGAACTTTAACAATTCATGCGTATCATAATGAACAAGTTCAGCCAATGTATTAATCTTAGCCGCTTTCAAACAATTATAAGCACGAACGGACAAATCAAGATCTTCAAGAGAAGTTTTTAATAACTTCCGCATGTGCAGTATATGCTCATCGACAATATTCTCCTCCTTGCTCGACGCATCGTCAAAGGTAATATTCTCATCAGTAATAAGCATAAGATGCTGAATCATAATCCTCGAAGCTTCCTTAATAGCTTCTTCAGGATGAATGGTTCCATCCGTCTTTAAGTCTATAGTTAACTTCTCATAATCTGTTCTCTGACCAACTCTTGTACTTTCAATTTTGTAAGATACATTTTTGATTGGAGTATAGATGGCATCCACAGGAATAACACCTATTGGAGAGTCTTTAGTAATAGACTCGTCAGCAGGAACATAACCTCTACCTTTAGTGATAGTAATTTCCAATTCAAGATTAACCGTAGGTTCCATACTACAAATGAGAAGGGACGGGTTCATGATTTTGAAATGGCTGGTATGGTCTTCAATATCGCCAGCGGAGAATGAATTTTTTCCAGAAATAGTCATGTAAATTTTATCCCCATCGAATTCATCTTCAGGAACTAATTTCTTTAATCTAATCTGTTTTATATTCAGGATAATCTCAACCACATCTTCGACTACACCAGGTATAGTTGAAAACTCGTGATCGACGCCCGCAATACGAATTGCACTAATCGCATAACCCTCTAAAGAAGAAAGAAGTACACGACGCAAGGAGTTACCAACAGTCTGCCCGAACCCGGGTTCCAACGGTTTAAACTCGAATAGACCCTCAAAATCGTTTGATTTTTGTAAAACAATTTTATCGGGTTTTTGAAAATTTAGAATACTCATAGGTCGGAATAAAAAAACAAAGAATGACAAAAATAACGTCAATAAAATGTTTTTATTTGGAATAAAGTTCTACAATGAGTTGTTCGTTAATCTTTTCAGGAATCTGACTACGCTCAGGTAGAGATATGAAGGTACCTTGAAACTTATCAGGATTAACCTCTAACCATGGATATTTTCTAACTTCACTGGCACGACCTGCCAGGCTGTTAGCTACAATTTCTAAACTTTGAGATTTTCCTCTTACCGTAATAACGTCACCTGGACGAAGCAAGCAAGATGGAATATTAGTTAGAATACCGTTAACTAGAATATGTTTGTGCGTAACAAGCTGTCTTGCACCATTTCTCGTAGGCGATATACCTAAGCGGTAAACAACGTTATCGAGTCTTGATTCCAGTAACTGAAGTAAAACTTCACCAGTTACACCTGCTTTGCGAGCAGCTTTTTCGAATAAATTACGGAACTGTCTTTCAAGCAATCCATAAGTATATTTAACTTTCTGCTTTTCAGTAAGTTGAACTGCGTAATCAGAACGTTGTTTACGTCTTCTTGTAGCACCATGCTGACCTGGAGGTGATTTTCTACGTTCGAATGATTTATCAGGACCATAAATTGCCTCGCCAAATGCTCTTGCTTTTTTTGTACGGGGACCAGTATATCTTGCCATAAGGAATATTATTAACTATTAAGAATTAAACCCTTCTTCTCTTTGGAGGACGACAACCATTATGAGGAATAGGAGTCATGTCCTTAATAACAGAAACTCTGATACCTGCACCATCCAATGCACGAATAGCAGCTTCTCTACCAGAACCAGGCCCCTTAACGAAAACTTCAGCCACTCTAAGACCGGCATCATGAGCCACTTTGGCTGCATCAGCAGCTGCAATTTGTGCAGCATAGGGAGTATTCTTTTTAGAACCTTTAAAGCCTGATTTACCCGCAGAACCCCAGGAAATAACCTGACCAGCTTTATTGGTAATTGAGACAATAATATTATTAAAAGAAGCTTGAATAAAAGCATAACCTTCCGATTCCACTTTTACCACCCTTTTTTTTACATTTTTTTTGGTTGCTTTTGCCATTTTACAAAAAACATTTAGTGTAACTGTTAATAAACAATTACGATGGAATTACTTAGTTACCTTCTTTTTGTTTGCGACAGTCTTACGCTTACCCTTACGAGTTCTGGCATTGGTACGAGTACGTTGACCTCTTACAGGTAAACCTTTTCGATGCCTCAAACCTCTTAGACAAGCAATATCCATTAATCGCTTAATACTCATTTGCACTTCTGAACGGAGCTCACCTTCAGTTTTGAACTCGGTAGAAACAATACGAGAAATCTCTCTAATATTGTCATCGGACCAAGTTTCCACTTTAGCATGTTCATCAACGCCAGCTTGCGCAAGAATATTTAGGGCCGTTGTACGCCCAATGCCGTAAATATAAGTTAATGCGATAGCACCACGTTTATTTCTCGGCAAATCCACACCGCCAATTCGAGCCATGTTTCTTAGTTTATAGTTTAGGAAACCAAACAGGTATTAACCCTGTCTTTGTTTCAGTTTAGGATTTTTCTTATTAATAATGTAAACTTTCCCTTTTCGTTTGACTACAATGCAGTCAACAGATCGTTTTTTCACAGAAGTTCTTACTTTCATTTGTTTGCTTTTAATAGCGTTAAAGTTTCAGCGGACGATTATTTATATCGATAGGTAATTCTTCCACGAGCCAAATCATAGGGTGACATTTCAACAGAAACCTTATCACCAGGAAGAATACGAATGTAGTTCATACGCATTTTACCAGAGATGGTTGCTGTTATTTGATGGTCGTTTTCCAACCTAACCCTAAACATGGCATTTGAAAGAGCTTCCTCAATAATACCGTCTTGTTTAATCAAATCTTTTTTAGACATATACCGAATTTCGGAGTGCGAAGATAAACAAAATCTATTTCAGTTTACTCATTTTAGTAATAAAAATCAGTTAATCTGATAGTTAATAGTAAAAAAACTAACTTTCTAACCTGACTGATGTTAAAAAAGGGTTTTCAACACAAGCCTTTTCGATGCCAGAATGGTCTGATAAAACCATAACACCATCATCAAAAACAGCTATAGTATGTTCATAATGAGCGGAGTAGGACGAATCCTTGGTTACTACCGTCCAACCATCATCAAGAACAACCACTTCTTTCTTACCAAAATTAACCATTGGCTCTATGGCAATAACCAAACCACTTTTGATTTTTTGCCCAGATCCCCGTTTACCCGCATTGGAGACAACAGGTTCCTCATGCAATTGTTTACCAATACCATGACCGACCAATTCACGAACTACACTAAAACCACATTCTCCTTCGATAAAAGACTGAATAGAAAAACCAATGTCACCCATTCTCATTCCACAACGTGAAACTTCAATTCCCTTATACAAAGAAGCTAAAGTAGCCTTACAAAGGTTAAGATTATCTACCGAAACTTCTCCCAAAAGAAAAGTAAAAGCTGCGTCACCAAAATAGCCATTTTTAAGAACGCCACAATCGATAGAAACCAAATCACCTTCTTTCAAGAACAAGTCACATTTAGGGATTCCATGAACCACTTCGTTATTCAACGAAATACAAAGTGATGAAGGAAAACCATTATAACCCTTGAAAGCAGGAAGACCACCCTTTGATAAAATAAAAGATTCAGCCTTGTCATCTATTTCCTTTGTACTGATACCCGGCTTGAGAAAATAAGCCACATATTCAAGCGTTTCAGAAACAATCTGGCAGCTTTCTTTAATAAAAGCGACCTCCTCTTTAGTTTTATAATGAATCATTTATCCTGATATAAAAACCATTCAAAATAAAGGATAATACTTTTATTACCCCGTTTAAAAAAGCAATATATAACTCACACAAAATAATCCGAAGTTAAATTTCATTTCCAAGACCCTGTAAACGGCTTCCAGTTTGTCTTCCCTGTACTTTCCCCGATTTAACCAAACCATCATATCGGCGCATCAACAAATAACTTTCAATCTGAGCTAATGTATCCAATACAACCGCTACTAAAATTAAAAGAGACGTACCACCAAAGAAAATGGAAAAGGAACGATTAACACCGAAAGCAGCTGCGAAAGCAGGTAAGATGGCAATAAGTCCAAGAAATAATGCACCTGGGAGGGTTATTCTACTTGTAATATTATCAATGTATTCTGCTGTTGGCACACCCGGTTTAACCCCAGGTATAAAAGCATTTTGTCTTTTAAGATATTCCGAATAATTTTGTGGATTCACTAACAAAGCCGTATAGACATAAGTGAAGACAAAAATTAAAAGGAAATAAATTACATTATACTCAACAGAAGCGAAATCATTCAAAGCTATAAGGAAACTACTGGAAGAAGCAGCTTCAGCGGATGCAAATTGCATTGCTGTAGAAGGAAGAAACATCAATGCTTGAGCAAATATGATAGGCATTACACCAGAAGCATTTAACTTCAATGGAATGTAATCTCTTGCCCCTGCATTCGGAAGAGAAGAACCCTCCCTACCGACTGCCTTTCTTGCAAATTGTATTTGAATACGTCTAACAGCTTGCACCACCATAATAGTAAGTATGATAATAACAAAAAGCAACGCCATCTCCAATACAAATAGTAGCAAAGCATTATTCTCCAATTGAGCCTGAAATTCAAAACCCAGGGCAGAAGGTAAAGTAGCAATGATACCTACAGTAATAAGTAAGGAAACACCATTACCGATACCACGATCTGTAATTCTTTCGCCTAACCACATAGACAATACCGTACCACCAGCTAAAATGATGATATTACTGAACCAAAAAATAGCTTTTGGAATAGCAGGATCAATAGCACCCATAGTACTGATGTAGGTAAGGTAACCGCTACCTTGAACCAGCGTAACAGCTACGGTTAAAAGACGGGTAATTTGATTAAGCTTTTTTCTGCCCGACTCCCCTTCTTTTTGCTGAAGACGTTGAAAATAGGGAACAGCAAAGCCTAATAACTGAATAACTATCGAAGAAGTTATATAAGGCATAATGCCTAAAGCTAATAAAGAAGCATTTTTAAATGCCCCGCCAGTGAATGAATTGATAAGACCAATCAAATCATTTGTTTGATCACCCGCTGCATTTTGAGCATCGAGTGCAGCAGGAATAACTCCCGGCAAAACAATATAGCTTCCAAATCGATAAACAACAAGAACAATTAACGTAGTCAGAATACGATTTCTGAGTTCGGTAATACTCCAAATATTTTTTAAAGTTGTAATAAACCGTTTCATGATAATTTGTTATACAAGGACAATAGACCCCCCTGCTTGTTCAACCGCCTCTTTAGCTGCGGGAGAACAAGCATGAACTGATAAATTAACCTTAGCCTTTAATTCACCCCTGCCAAGAACCTTTACTCTATCCAAACGAGCAATGAAACCATGCTCCTTTAAAGAATCTAAGTTAATATCTGTTAGGTTATGTTTTTCGACCATAAGCTGAATATAATCTAAATTAATAGGAACATATTCAACTCTGTTAGGATTCTTAAAGCCCACTTTTGGCAAACGCATCTGAAGAGGCATTTGACCACCCTCGAATCCGCGCTTCAATTTATGACCAGCACGGGATTTGGCTCCCTTGTGGCCCTTTGTAGAAGTACCCCCACGACCAGATCCCTGACCTCTCGCTATTCGCTTCCCTTTTTTTACAGCACCTTTTGCTGGTTTTAAGCTATGTAATTCCATTGCTTGATATTTTAACTGATGTAAGTTATTGTCTAGTCAACCGCCGTTTCTGTAACCACTAAGTGAGCTACTTTGGCAATCATACCCATTATTTGAGGAGTAACTTCTTTAATCACTGAGTGATTAATTCTCCTAAGACCTAAAGCTACCATCGTATCTTTTTGACGCTTTGGCCGATCGATAATACTTTTGATCTGTGTTACTTTTACCTTTGCCATGTTTTAACCGTTAAATAGTTTTTCTAAAGTAATTTTACGTGTTTTTGCAATGACACGGGGATCTCTTAAGTTCTTCAATGCTTCTATAGTAGCTTTAACCACGTTATGAGGATTAGAAGAACCCTGAGATTTAGCTAATACATTGTGCACACCAGCTATTTCCAACACAGCACGCATAGAACCACCTGCGATTACACCGGTACCGTCAGAAGCAGGTTTCAATAAAACTTTACCAGCTTTAAATTTACCTAGGACTTCATGAGGAATGGTACCTTTATAGATAGGAACTTTTACTAAATTCTTTTTAGCATCATCTGCAGCTTTTGTAATTGCTTCAGAGACATCTCTCGCTTTACCCAAACCATGACCGACAGTACCATTACCATCACCCACAACTACGATAGCAGCGAAACTAAAAGTACGACCACCTTTGGTCACTTTGGCCACTCTATTTAGTTGAACCAATTTATCTTTTAGTTCTGTTTCAGCGGGTTTCACCCGATTTTCATTCTGTTTTGCCATTTTATTTTACAGTTGAGGATGATTAAAACTGGAGTCCACCCTCACGGGCACCATCAGCCAATGATTTAATTCTTCCATGGTAAAGGTATCCAGAACGATCAAAAACAACCTTAGAAATATTTGCTTCTTTGGCTCTTTCTGCTAAAAGCTGACCTACTTTGTAAGCTTGCTCTACCTTTGTTCCAACCCCTAATATGTCATTTTCACGAGAATCTGCAGCCACCAATGTATGGCTAATAGTATCATCGATGATCTGAGCATATATCACTTTATTGCTTCTGAAAACACTTAGACGAGGAGAAGAGGCAACGCCTTTAATTTTCTTCCTGATTCTAAAGTGAATTCGCGTTCTGCTTTGTTCTTTTGTCAATTTCATTATTGGACATTTTCTAATCTTAGTGTAGGGAAAAAATCCAGACCCAAGATCCAAATAAAAAAAATATTAGTTAGGACTATTTCTTTTTAGCCCCAGTTTTTCCAAGCTTCCTGCGAACAATTTCGCCCACGAAACGAACACCTTTGCCTTTGTAAGGTTCTGGCTTACGGAATCCTCTGATTTTAGCACTAACCTGACCAAGTAACTGCTTGTCAATACATTCCATAATTATAGTAGGGTTACCACCTTTATCCTGTTTAGTTTCTAAATTAACCTCATCAGGAAGCATAAAAAGAATTGGGTGAGAGTAACCTAAAGTTAATTCCAATAATTTACCAGTATTCGCTGCACGATAACCCACACCAATGAGTTCGATGTTAGCTGTAAAACCAGTGGAAACACCGGTAACCATATTATTAATTAAAGAACGATATAAACCATGGACGGTTTTGTGCCTTTTTTGATCCGTTGGACGTTGAACAGTAACAACTGATCCATTAATATCGACGGTTAAATCTGGATCGATTTGTTGGTTAAGTGAACCTTTAGGACCTTTAACGGTAACTAAATTATTCTTACCAACACTCACTTCAACCCCACCTGGAAGCGTTATAGGAGCTTTACCTATTCTAGACATGTTTAATAAATTTAGAAGTGAGTAAATTAGTAGATATAAAGTAGAATTTCACCACCAACATTCAATTGACGTGCCTTCTTATCAGTCATAACTCCCTTAGAAGTAGAGACGATAGACACGCCGAGACCGTTAATAATACGTGGTATTTCGTCTGTTTTTGCATACTTACGAAGTCCAGGCTTACTAACCCTTCCCAATTTACGGATAATAGGTTTACGCGTAAGTACATCATATTTTAATGCAATACGAATAAGTCCCTGATTACCCTTGCCACCTTCTTCAAATTTGTATTTCAGGATAAAACCCTGATCATACAAAATCTCAGTGATTGCCTTTTTAAGACCGGATGCTGGAATATCAACCAATCTGTGACCCGCCATTTGCGCGTTTCTAATACGCGTTAGATAATCGGCTATTGGATCTGTTACTGCCATTGTATAAATATTTACCGTGCGGTATTTCGGAAGAAACCTACACAGTTGTTAAGAAATTACCAACTAGCTTTAGTGATTCCTGGAATTTTACCATCCAGTGCCATCTCTCTAAATTTAACTCTGCAAAGACCAAACTGTCTAATATAACCTTTGGGCCTTCCAGTTAACTGACATCTATTGTGCAAACGAATAGGACTTGAATTTCTTGGAAGTAAATCCAACTCATCCCAACGACCCTCTGCCTTCAACTGCTTTCTTTTTTCAGCGAATTTTTCAACTAAACGCTGACGTTTCTTTTCTCTGGCTATTAATGATTTCCTTGCCATTATGCTTCTTCTTTTTTCTGATTTTTGAATGGTAAACCTAAAGCTTTCAATAAAGCAAGAGCCTCAGCATCTGTTTTGGCAGTAGATACAAAAGTTATATCCATACCAGAAACACGTGTAATCTTGTCAATATCAATTTCAGGGAAAATAAGCTGTTCTGTAATTCCTAAACTGTAGTTACCACGACCATCAAAGCTTTTATCATTAATACCTCTGAAATCTCTTACCCTTGGAAGAGCAACGCCAACCAAACGGTCAAGAAACTCATACATGTGGTTATGACGAAGGGTAACTTTAACCCCGATAGGCATTTTTTCTCTTAACTTGAAGTTAGAGATAGAAGTCTTAGCTTTAGTAGAAACAGCTTTTTGACCGGCAATAGTAGATAACTCCTGAAGAGCTGCATCGACCATTTTCTTATCCTGAGTAGCTGCGCCCACTCCCTGGTTAATACAAATTTTAGTTAAGCGGGGAACCTGCATAACTGAACTGTACTGAAACTGCTCCATTAAAGCAGGAACGACATCTTTAAAATATTTGTCGCGAAGTCTTGGTGTATATTTCATCACTTGATCGTTTGGCCTGATTTTTTAGCATATCTCTCCATATTACCTTCACTGTCAGGACGACGTCCTACACGTGTTGGATTATTTGTTTGTGGATCGACAACCATAATATTAGAAATATGAATGGAAGCTGGCTTTTCAATAATGCCGCCGGCATTTTCCTGTGTGGCTTTGGTATGTTTTTTAACCATATTAACCTGGTCAATGAGTACACGCTGCTTTTCAGGGTAAACCTCCATTATCTCATGTATTTTAGTTCTATCTTTAGAAGAACCGGAAATAACCACCACTTTATCACCCTTCTTGACCTTTAATTTAGGAGAGAAACGTTTTTGTTGAATGATATTTTTTTTCATGTGCATTGTTTGAACCTATAGAAGGCGCTAAAAAATTATAATACTTCAGGAGCTAGGGAAACAATCCGCATAAAATCTTTATCCCTAAGTTCTCTTGCCACGGGCCCGAAAATACGAGAACCTCTCGGCTCATCTTGAGTATTCAGCAACACACATGCATTATCATCAAAACGAATATAAGAACCATCTTTACGACGAATTTCTTTTTTAGTTCTAACAATCACAGCTTTTGAGACTGAACCTTTTTTGATACCCCCTGGAGAAGTATCTTTGACTGAAACGACTATGGTATCACCTACGCCAGCATACCTGCGTTTCGAGCCACCGAGCACACGAATACAGAGAACTTCTTTAGCTCCACTGTTATCTGCCACTCTTAATCTGGATTCCTGTTGAATCATAGTATGTACATTTAGCGGATTTGAAAACGGTTAAAGTTACAAATCGTAAATTTCAAAATTATTTTGCTCTCTCAATTACTTCAACCAATCTCCAGCTTTTATTCTTGCTGAGGGGACGGGTTTCCATAATACGTACGGTATCACCGATGTGACATTCGTTTTGTTCATCATGAGCCATCAACTTTTTGGTCTTCATAATAAACTTTCCATAAATAGGGTGACGAAATTTACGTTCTACTTTAATAGAAATAGATTTCTCCATTTTGTTACTAGAAACGACACCCACTCTAGTTTTTCTTAAGTTCCTTTCTTCCATGATATTGCGACGTTAGCAATTACAAATTTAATCTTCTCCTGCGCACTTTTTTAGATCTGCCATTTTGTTCTTCCGGAGTAAGAACCAAAATTTCTCTAGACCTAAGTTCCGTGTGAATTTGCGCAATTTCACGACGTAGATTCCTCAAAACCAGAGGATTACCTAAACCTTTAACTGCATGTTCAAATTTCAATTTTTGATACTGCAATTCGGAGCGTTCCAATTCTCCCTGTAAGTCTAGTGTAGCCATTTCACGGAAATCCGTTATTCTGTTATTAGCCATTGTTAAAATGGATTAAATTAATGTTCAAAGACCCTTACGGGATAATTATTCAGCAATATCGTGGCGAACCACAATTTTAGTAAGACAAGGAAGCTTTTGAGCAGCCAATTTTAGGGCACCTTCGGCCACATCTCTTGGTACACCATCGAGTTCGAACATAATTCTACCAGCTTTTACGATAGCTACCCAATGATCAAGGGCACCTTTACCCTTACCCATACGAACCTCTTGAGGTTTGGAGGTAATAGGTTTATCTGGAAAAATACGAATCCAAACTTTACCCTCTCTTTTCATGAAACGAGTCATGGCAATACGAGCGGCTTCAATTTGCCTGTTGGTTAACCTTCCGCTATCCAAAGATTTGAGACCAAAGCTACCAAAAGCAATAGTACTTCCTCTTTGGGCGACGCCTTTTATACGCCCCTTATGTTGTTTGCGGTATTTCGTTCTTTTAGGCTGTAACATAAAATTCTTTTTTATTGGCTTTAACCACAAAGAAATGACCCTTCATTCTAAAGCTCGGCAAAGATAAACTTTTTTTAAATAAATACTAACGTTTCCGTTGGTTTCTTCCATCTCCATTTCCGCCAGGTCCTCTTCTGCGATTTCCGTCTCTTCTATCGCCACCTTTTTCACCACCTCTATCGTTACCACCTCTTGAGAAACCACCTCCACTATTGTTTCCGGAGACAGGTTTACCACTGGCTTGTTGAGCAACAGATGGAGAAAGATCGCGTTTTCCGAGTACCTCACCCTTACAGATCCAGGTTTTGATACCTATCTTACCATAAACGGTTTGAGCTTCCTGCCATGAGTAATCGATATCGGAACGAAAAGTATGAAGAGGCGTTTTTCCTTCTTTAAATTCTTCTGAACGAGCCATTTCCGCTCCATTCAAACGACCAGAAATACGTACTTTTATACCTTCAGCTCCAGGCGTGCGCATGGTTGTCTGAATGGCCATCTTAATGGCGCGTCTGTAATTAATACGTGCTTCGAGCTGTTTCGCAATACCTTCACCTACAATAACTGCATCCAGTTCAGGTTTACGAATCTCAAGAATATTAATTTGAATATCCTTCCCAGTTAACTTCCTCAATTCACCGCGAATCAATTCAACTTCCTGACCACCCTTTCCGATGACAATACCCGGACGAGAGGTATGAATAGTTACAGTAACACGCTTAAGCGTGCGTTCTATGACAACACGTGCAATACCCCCTTTAGAGATACGTGCTTGTAAATAATTACGGATTTGTTCGTCCTCAATAACTTTAGCCGCAAAATCTTTACCACCAAACCAGTTGGAATCCCAACCTCTGATGATTCCTAAACGATTTCCTATCGGATTAGCTTTCTGACCCATACCTTCTGGTATATTATAATTTGATAAATTAATTATTCTTCGGAAGCTGCGGCAACGGCAACAGTTTCACTTTCTAGGGGTACCCTATTTTGCACTACAATAGTAACGTGGTTAGTACGTTTACGTATTCTGTGTGCACGACCATGGGGCGCTGGCCGAAATCTTTTAATCTGTGTACCACCGTCAACGAAGGCAGTTTTAATAAAAAGATCGAAATCTGCCACATCATTTCCCTCAGCTTTATTACCCCAATTGGCAATAGCGCTGTCAAGAAGTTTTTTCAACCAGATACCAGACTCTCTTTTTGTAAATCTAAGAATAGAGAGGGCATCACTTATTTTCTTTCCACGAATATTATCCACTACTAAACGCATTTTGCGTTCTGACATTGGGACATTTTTCAATTTGGCAATTGCTTCCATATTAAAATCATTGAATACCAGTAAGGTATTTTAGTAATTCAAAATTATTTTTTACGATTTCCTGAGTGCCCCCTAAAATTACGGGTTGGAGAAAATTCACCCAACTTATGGCCAACCATGTTTTCAGTAACAAATACCGGAACAAAAGTTTTACCATTGTGCACTGCTATTGTTTCACCCACCATATCAGGAATAATCATAGAAGATCTCGACCAGGTTTTAATCACTGATTTTTTCTTCGCTGTTTTGCTTTCCATAACCTTTTCGAGTAGTTTATGAAAAACGTATGGGCCTTTTTTTATTGATCTTGCCATAGCAAATATAATTTGTTAAAGTTAAGCTTATGAGGCTATCCTTAGGTTATGGATTTTTGGTTTTTCTCTTAGTGATAATCAATCTGGAAGAATTCTTCCGAGTATCACGTGTTTTCTGACCTTTGGCCATAATTCCTGTCCTTGAACGAGGATGTCCACCGGAAGCACGACCTTCACCACCACCCATTGGGTGATCGACAGGGTTCATCGCTACACCTCTAACTCTTGGTCTGTTACCTAACCAGCGGTTACGTCCAGCCTTACCCATAACTTGTAATCCATGATCAGGATTTGAAGTATTACCAATGGTAGCTTTACAAGTATTAAGTACACGTCTTACCTCACCTGAAGGTAATTTAATAACCACGTACCTTTCCTCCTTATTCATCAAAGTACCGTAAGTACCGGCACTTCTGGCCATAGAAGCACCCTTTCCTGGTACAAGTTCTATAGCATGAATGTTAGCACCTAATGGAACCTCTTTCAAAACCATGGCATTACCAACGGTAGGAGGGGCACCAGGACCAGATATTACTGTAGAGCCAACGGCTAAACCGTTTGGCGCAATAATATATCTTTTTTCACCATCTTCGTATTGAAGAAGAGCTATATAAGCGGTACGGTTCGGGTCATATTCAATAGACATAACCTCAGCTTTTACACCGTCCTTATTCCTTTTGAAGTCAATAATTCTATAACGACGTTTGTGTCCACCACCTTTTTGGCGCATGGTCATCTTACCAGTATTGTTTCTTCCACCCGACTTTTTGATAGGGGCAAGAAGACTCTTTTCTGGCTCATCGGTAGTAACCTCCGAGAAAGTATTACCCACTCTAAAACGAGTACCAGGGGTAATTGGATTAAACTTTTTAACTGTCATGATATGGTTTTCAATTTAGATTCATCACGAGTAAGCACACCATAAAATCTTACTCATACGAATCGTTAACAATATTAATTACCGCCGAAAAAATCAATTTCCTCACCATGTCCAATGCGCACGTATGCCTTCTTGAAAGATGGTTTTCTACCTTTAAGTACACCTGATTTGGTGTTTCTTGATTTGGCTTTGCCAGGAACGACCAATGTATGGACAGATACAACAGCAACAGAGTACATATCTTCTACTGCTTTCTTAATCTCCAATTTATTGGCTCTCTTATCTACCTGAAAACAATAGTTGTTCTGTGTTCCGGATAGACCTTCTGATTTTTCGGTAATCAGTGGTTTTATTAAAATAAACTTGTTTGCCATTGTTCAACTAACTAGTGGGTAACACCCGATTTAAGCTAATGATTCAGTTAACTTTCCAAGAGCTGCTTCAGAAAGTACTAAAGATCTCGCGTTCATGATATCATAAACATTTAAATCCTGAGCTCTTATAACTTTAGCTGTTGGTAAATTCCTTCCTGATAAATACACGATTTTGTCATGCTCAGGTGTAACCAGAATTGATTTTTTATCTGAAATTTTTAAGTTCTGCAGAATATCCAAGAAAGCTTTTGTTTTAGGATTATCAAAAGTGAAATCCTCAACTACTACGATAGAACCTGACGCAGCTTTTGTGCTTAAAGCAGAAACTCTGGCAAGTTTACGCACCTTCTTATTTAATTTTTGCTCGTAATCTCTTGGAACGGGACCGAATATACGTCCTCCACCATGGTATAATGGATTTTTGATATCCCCCTTACGAGATCCACCCGTACCTTTTTGTTTATGTAATTTACGCGTTGAACCCGCAACTTCACTACGACCTTTAGTCTTATGCGTTCCTTGACGCTGATTTGCCAGGTAAGCTTTAACCGCTAAATAAATGACATGGTTGTTAGGTTCTACACCAAATATTGCATCT
>Ga0136655_1000280_pt1 | contig 23117 bp, 23 predicted proteins | sample CPBDNA_2_FD_94863 | JGI IMG/M metagenome (GOLD analysis project Ga0136655, IMG submission 94863) | Freshwater to marine salinity gradient microbial communities from Chesapeake Bay, USA - CPBay_Spr_15_0.8_DNA (version 2) | ecosystem: Environmental > Aquatic > Marine > Coastal | place: USA... | reverse complement strand
GTCCGTGGTGGCGTAGAAGGTGGTTGCGCGGCCAATGCCGACAGCAAGATCATCCGTCAGATCAGTGATCTGAGACTGGGGAAGTGTTGGAATCCGCGCGGCGTCAAATGTCCCGGCGGTAATCTTGCCGGCATCCAATGTACCAACCACAAGACTACCGGAGCCATCAGAAGTAAGCGTGGAATCGCCAATAGAAATCTTGTCAGCAGTAACCGCGTTGGCTTGCAACTTGTCGGTTGTGATCGTGTCCGTGACCAGCAGATTGCCGTCAATGACCTCGTTCTGCTCGTTCCAAACCGCCCCGTTGTAAATCCACACAGATTGCGCGGTGGGGTTGGCTTCGGTCCCTTTGTAAAACCATGCTTGATCGCCTTGAACCTGCGTAGCCGGTTGATTACCCGCACCGTCGTCCCATGCTTTTTGCGCGTCTGCGCTACTCAGCGGCAGTCTGCCATCCGTTCCTGTTGGGTAATTCACGGCGTCCACGTCGATGTGCCAACGGCCCGCGCCTCGGTCGCCCGCAGTGCCATCAAACACTTTCGTTATCGTTTGACGGAACGCCGCACTGAACGCAGACCCGTTTGCTCTCAACCCAACGATGTCGTACCGAATGACCGCCGTGTCCGTGGTCATATTGCTGTGGTTGGATATGGCCCCAGTTAACAGATTGTATGCTCCGGCGCGTATTGACCCGCTTTCGACCGTTGGCGACCCAGTAAACTCCCACTCCCCTGAAAAAGGATTTGAATCGTAATCCAGTTCGGTGTCACCCTCAAATACCTGCACCGCCGGACCAGACCCAGCATAGTTTACCGTACCATCAGAAGCGACGGGAATAGCATAAGCTGTCTTGTCGCTGATTACGGTGATGGGGTTCACGCCATCAAAGACACGTCGGACTGTTTGCTTTGCGGTGCGAGTAAAATTGGTGCCGTCAAGCCGTTTTCCCGCAATGGTGTACGTTGCTGTTCGTGTGTCTTGCGACGTGAGCATGTCAACAAGATCGGCCACAGTACCGAAGGTGCCGCTGTCCGTAATTGCGCCAAGCGTCAGCCCCGTGGCGCTTGTTGAGGTGATCTCCCACTGCCCCGCAACGGGCGTAGAATCGTACACGAGTTCGGTTGCGCCTTCAAAAACGCGGATGATTGTGCCGGTGTTTGCGTAGTCGTCGTTACCCGCTGCGTCCGCGTTGACCACGACAACAGGGCTTTCAACAACGATAAGTATCGGATCAATGCCGTCCGCGCCGTCTTCACCCACAAACAGGACAAAAGTGCCGCTTACAGGGAGAGACGGCGCGGTTCCTGTATATTCAACGTATTGGACGTAGCGGCGAGTCCCTGCGGTCAGGCTTTGGTTTGTGCCAATAGCGTCGTCTGCATAGACAACCAAAACCGACACACCATCAGCGATCTCCGCATTCGTGACGGCGCTATCCTGCCCCGAATACGCGCTATCGTTGCCAGAATAGTCCACTGCCTTGATGCGGTAGTAATATGTCGTGTCGTCCAGAAGTCCACCGTGCGTGAAAGACCGGCCTGTTGTGCGACCGATCTCTGTCGTCGGGCTGCTGCTCGTGCCCCCGTAGACGATATGTTCGCGGAAGTCTGTGAGCGGGGTGCCGTCGGTGTTTGTAGTCGGCGCGATCCAAGATAGAGAAACAGACTGGATGCCGCCCGTTGCGGACAGGCTCGTAGGCGCGTTGGGTGCGGTTACGTCTTTAGATGCGTCCACCGTAGCCGCTGCCCAACGAGATGCTGCCCCAAAGTCGTTTATCGCCCGCACGCGCACGCTGTATATTTCATCGTCTCGGACAGGGTAGATGTTGTACTCATTCGCCGTGCCGTTCACTTTAGCGCCGCTTATGACGTAGGAACGCGCCGCGACGCCCTCTGCGGATGCCTCAAACTGCGCTCGGATTTCCTGTTCAGTCAGCGTGGACCCGCCGCCCGTGACATAGAAGTCAAAACCGTCCTGATCTGGCTGTCGGAAAAGCACATCTTCGTATGCTTGGTAGACGAACACTTCTCGGTTCGTAGGACTCGTTCCTAGAGTCACGATACCGCCGTTCGCGGCGTAGTCAAAGCTGTCGATACGCCACTCTACAGCGTACTCCGCGACGTTAGAGTTCACGGGCGCGTCCCAGTTCACCAGCAGGTTGTTAATGAACGTACCGTCGGTCGAGAAAAAGCCGTTGGTGATGACTGAAAGATTCCCAACCGTAAGACCGGCTAGGGGTGACGGCACGCTGGCATTGTCCAGTTCAAACGTGACGCCATCGTCCGCCTCGTCAAAGACACTCTCGGTGATCTCGCGCAGGGTCAGTTCGATCTGGATGTCGTACTGATCGACACTGCCGAAAGACCATTCCGTGACCTCAAAGGTCTTGTTGACCCACCCAAAGCGTTCGAGGCTCAGGTTAATGATATCTCCGACCTGCACACGGAACGCCTTGAGGCCGAACGATGTGCGGACGGTGAGCTGCTGACGGTTGCGTTCCAGCACGATGCGAGCGATCCGACGCGCCTCCTCGGGCGTGTCGGTGAAGGGCATCTCAAGGTCGATCTTGCTGACCGTCCCGCCATCCGCCGCGAGGGCCGCAGTGCTGTCCACCGCAGGGAAGGTGGTGAGCGCGTAATTGCTCTTCGGGCCTCGGAACGTACCCTCGACCGTGTTGAAATTGTCCTTGCGGCTGTGCCGTGTAGACACGCTGATCGACGACCGAAAATCGCCCTCGCTGAAACTCTCCGTGGGCGCGGTCCAATAGGCGGGCTTCATCCGCCACTGCCCTTGGGCGTACCAGAGTAGCCCGCCCATTGACGTGAGGATGCTGTTCAGCAGGTCGTAGGGCTGGATTCCTGTCGTGAACGCGCCGTTGCAAGTGTAGCGCGTTGAACCATCGTCGGCGGTCTGGTCACAGACATTGGCAGCGGCCTCAACGAGATCGTCATCAACTTGGGTACTTCTCTCTCCTAGACCGAAGTCTTGGGTCAGGTAATCCCGGATGCAGAGCGCGGGGTTGTCGCTCCACGCCCATGTTGATTTGTCGTCAGGATCGTGCGAGACCTCGCGCGGGTCATAGACCTTGCGACCCTTGATGACGGCGGTGATCTCCGGTACGCCTGTCGGGAAGTTGTCACCCTCCGCGTCGCGGCCTAGGCGGACATACACATAAGCACGCCCCCGCAGACGGTGATCTGAAGTCCACTTGCCTTCTGGATGTTCAAAAATTAGTCGAGTCGACGCGATCTGGTCATCAGCGCCCGTCCAAAACTGTATGGCGAGCGCATTCCCTTTGCTGTAGTCAACGTCTGTGACTTCGGTCTCAGTACCGTCGGGCGCGACCTCAACCAGTTTTGTTGGCACGAGCACAGCAAAGGGATCATTATACCATGGGGTAAGATCCGTGATGCCAGTTACCGCACCGACGCCACCCGCAGCCGTGTTCGCCTTCCACTCCGTCACCTTGTAGGAGTTGACGTAGACTTCCTCATAGGACTCAATTTCGTGACCTGCTGTAACCTGAACGCGATGCAGGAAACGTGTACCTGCCTTCCCGCCCTCGCCCGCCAAGAAGTCCGCAATGACTGCACCCGCCACGCGGGTCTGGCCGTAGATGATCTGGTGGTCGAGATTGGACCCTCGGGCCGTGACGGTGTAGCCCGCCGCGCCGGGGGTCGTCGGCTTGGGTGTCAGGGCGTTGATGGCCGCGCCGATGGCAGTCGAGACGAGGAACTTAGTGCCGAAAGCGCCCAAAGTCATAGAAAAGCCGAAACCAGCGGCGGCGCTGAAAGTCACGCCGGAGCTGACAGTAGCTAAAAGTGCGGACCCTGCGGAGATAGCCATTCAGGCACCTATGTACTTTGTGTGAAGGGACTCAGTATGCTTGAACCCCATCCACCGGAGGACGGAAGAGAAATCTTTATGCAGTTTGGTGTTTATCACAAGAACAGACACCCCGTCACCCTTCAAGCACTTCTCCGCAAAGCGAATGAGTCGAACGCCGCAGAAGCCCTTGCGGTAGTCCTCATGCAAGAACAGCACGTCGTTGCGGGCAAAGAGATGGTCTTGATAGTGCAAGTTCGGTTCGACGAACACAGCGAAGTAGCCGACCAGATTGCCGTCGTCTCGCGCGGTGAAGATCCGAAACGCGCCAATACCCTCCAACGCCCTATAGGCGTCCCAGTTCGGGTTCAGCTTGATCTTGTCTTGGTTCAGCGCAATCTCTTTCCAGTGCTGCTCAATGAGCGGCTGGCAGTCCTCGTAGACATCATCAATGAACTCTTGGCGGTAAATCAATCTTTGATACCCTTACCCCAAGGCAAACGCTGGTCCTGCAAGGACGCGACGAACTCGAATCCCTTGTCGCCCGCGAACTGCGATTTCTGAAACGTGTCGGTGTAGCGGAACACGCGCGGTCGCTCCAAGTCGATCAGCTTGTTCTCGACCGACAGCTCGATGGTCCCGGTCTCTGGGCCTTCCGTGATATTCATCGTGTCGAGGTAGCCCGCGAACACGCTCACATAGTCCGCCTCGGAACCGACGACGCCTAAATAGATGTTGCACCCTCGGTTCTGGTACGGCTCGTCAAAGGCTTTCGCCAGAAGGTCGCTCGGGACGCCGCTAATCGTGATGGTCGCACCTTGCGCGGATATGTCGGTGGTCTCTGTGACGGTGGACACGGACAGCAGTTCGCCCGCACCAAGATAGTCTTTGCCGTTGATCGTCTTGGTGCCATAGCCCGACCACAGGTACAGTTCGTTCGGGCTGTCAAACATCAGGTCCACCGCGAAGAACGGCTGAATGGTCGGGGCCGCGACGGCGGTGTTGACGGAGGTTGAGATGTCACGGCTCATCAGATGACCTCCACTGCCGAAAAGCTGATGCCGTAGGCATTATTGTTGTTGATGCTCCACTCTGTCGCAGGCGCGGCAAGCCGGAACACGCCTCGGGGGTTGGTCAGCGTGAGGTTTGCGTTCGTGTATGTTGCTCGAAGTGCGGGCCATATTTCCATCGACCCGCTGCCTACACGATCTTGCAATACCCTGTGTAGCCTTGCGCCGGAACCCGAACCAACTTGAATGTAGTCTCCGGCCAATAGCGTATCAGACACCTCTGGCCCTGTCAGCGTAGCGGTTACTGTTTCCGCGCCTGCCGCGCCGGAGATGGTGCCGCCCGTGGCGGTGCCCTGCGGTTCGGTGAAGTCTGGGTCGCCCAACAGGAACGTGCCGAACTGCCCGCGCAGCGCGATGAGCATGGACAGCCACGGCGCGAGCAGATCTTTGCGAACAGGCGGTAGAGACACATCCGCTTCCCAGCGTTGTCCTGGGTGACGAACGATCTGCTGGCTGAAGCTGAAAGGCGACTCGCTGATCGCCACGGCGTTTCGTGCGCGAAGCGTGATCTCTGCGATGCCGATGCTGGTCGGAGTGCTCAACGGGTACGTGATGCTCATGTCAGCCTCTGAATGCCGCCTTCATTGTGCCGCCTCTGCGACGTTGATCGACCATCGTCTTGTTGGCGTACTGCGCAAGCTGCGGGGCGGCCTTGGCGACTACCTGACCCGCCTGATCTTGCACGAACGCGCCCAGAGCGCCAGTGCTCGGATCCATGACGACGTTGACCGTCAGGCTGCCACCGTTAGCCGCCACGCCCAGCTTACCATCCGATCCGCGCTTGAGCGGCATGATCGCTTCTGGGCCTGCCTCGCCCATAACGCCGAGACCGCCAGAATGGCCGAACATGGTCGGAGAGCCGACCACGCCGCCGTTGGCGAAGAATTTGACCCCGTTGTTCCAACCCCCGCCGTTCGCTTCAGCGGCAGTTATGCCGCCCGTGAAGCCACTCACGATGTTGCTCAAGAAGTTGCTGATACCTTTCGCCGCCGGTGCCGCCACCTGCTGCTCGTACACTGCCAACAAGATGTTCCGTAGCATACTGCGGAAGGCATCTTCGACGGACTGCGAACCGTCTACCATCGACATGAAGGCGCTCTTGATGTTGCCCTCAATGGTTTGCATCAACTGTTCGCGCTGCTGCTCGGCCTCGATCAGCTTGCGGGTTTCAGCTTCCATCGCAATGATCTTTTCGATGCGCTGTTGCTCAGTTACTGTCAGCGCACGACCATCTTCAGAGAGCTTCAACGTGATTTGAGCACGACGTTCGTCCTGAATGCGCTGCTCTTCGCTGAGACCGATCAGAGCGCGTTGCGCGATGGCCTCTTGCTCCAGCTTGTAGAGGTACTGCTCGTCTTTGCGAGCTGCGGTGCCGCCACGCTTGGCCGCGCGGTCGTCTTCACGTTGGGCTTCGACGATGGCGTCCCTTTTGGTCGTAAGTGCCGCCTCTTTGTCCAGACGCTGAACCACGCCTTGAAAGACTGCATCAACACCCGCAACGTCGGCCCCAGGAGCGAGGAACGCCTTATCCCTCTCTTGGCGAGCCTTCTCAAGCTCTGTTGCGCGCTTCCGTTCTGCCTGAGTGTTTAGACCTTGCGCATAAGCGTTAATCTCAGCCTCTAGCCCCGCAATGCGCACATCAACTGAAGCCCCCATGCCCGCAAGAGACGCCATAGCCGAAGCCGCTGCCCGCAGTTCGGCGGTCAAACCTTTGGCGGCGGAAGCAGCATTCGCCAGTCCAGCCTCTACTTGCATGATCTTAGCGTTCGCCTCAACCAGTTCGTCAACGGCATCTCGTTCGGCTTGCGTGATCCCATCCGTTGCTAATTTTCGAAGTTCCTGCTCTCGCAGCAATTCCGAAGCCAGAGCGAGCTCCAACATTAATGTCTCTGGGGTTTTCTGACCTTCAGCGTTGTAAGATTGCAGAATCTCCAGTCGGCGACGCGCCAATGCTGTCTGATCCATAAGCGCAACAGTTTGGCTTTGAACCGCCGTCAAAGACTGCCCCATTAATTGCGCTTCTTTGGAGTAGCGCTGGTCTATGTACCTTTCTTGTCTCGAGACTATGTCCCGAGAGCGCTGGGCGTTGGCGTCAGAGATGGCGACAGTCTGCCCCATTAATTGCGCTTCTTTGGAGTAGCGCTGGTCTATGGCCCTTTCTTGTGCCGAGACTATGCCCCGAGAGCGCTGGGCGTTGGCGTCAGAGATGGCGACAGTCTGCCCCATTAATTGCGCTTCTTTGGAGTAGCGCTGGTCAATAGCACGGTCACTTGCCGCTATGCGCTTATTCTGCACGTCTTCGTCTATGGCGACAATCTGCGCCATCAACTGCTCTTCTTTTCTGAAGCGATAGTCAATGCTACTCTGGATAGCGTTTACCAGCTGTTTTTCGGCTTCGGCGGCGTCTTTGGCAGCTTGAGCGGACCCGTTCAGACGCGCTGCGGTCTCTGCTGTCTGGAGAGCCGCCTTCTCTATCGACGCCGCAAGCGCGATGCCCGACATGGACAACTCAGCCCCGTTATCCGTAGCGTCTTGGATGAAACGGTTGAACTCTGCCACGACGCCCGCTTTATCGCCTGACTGCGCCAAGCGTTTCAGTTCTTCCGTGTACGAAAGAAACTGGCTGCGGGCCATACCGAACCCGAGCGCCTGAAAGGCTTTCTCGTCAGACTGCGCTGCGCCCGCGCCCACCAGGTTGAAAGTCAGGCCGGAAGCCATGCCCTCAAAGAACTTTCGGAACACATTGGCGCTCGCGGCATCCTCTACACGATCCAAAACACCGATAAGGTTCTTTAGCTGGGCGGACTCGTCAAGAAGCCCCATAGCGTTCGAGATGCTGATAACCTCGTCCGTCAAGTTACCGAATTTTTCCGCTAGATCGGTGTCTTCAAGGCGGTCGAGGGTTCTACCTAGCTTATCAGCGGACTGGTCCAGCTTTTGCAGCTTTTTCTCTAGCGTATCTGACTCGCCTGAGGCGCGCATGATGGCTGCCCCGACGGCTGTAAGAATCGGCACCGCGACACCGAGCGCCGAGAAGATGGCAATGCCGCGAGTGGTGCGCGCCAGCATAGCGAACGTGCCGATAAGCTGCGTAGCCTGTTGCCCAAGGGCCACCATTACGTTCGTGCCAGACTGAATCTGAACGATAAAGTCGCCTACCTGATAACCCGCCTGCTGGGTGATGACACCCACGCGGTTCATACCGCGCGTTGCGATCTGGTTGGCTACGTCCATCTGCCGAAGCGCGTTTCTGTACTGAAGCAACGCCTGCGCGGCCTGCGTTGTCGTGATCGCGCCTGCGGCGACTGCTGCGCGGAGCATGTCAACGGTCTGCCGCGTTTGTTGCTGACGTGCAATGACCGGATTGATGGACGCGAGAAGCTGGTTGTACGACTGCGACAGGCGGGCTTTGGTGGCCGCTGCGGCGGCATCGGCGGCGGCGGCGGCACGGGTTGCTTCCGTCGCCCGCAGTTCGGCCATCGCCTTCTGGACATTTAGCTGCCCGTTGGCCTTAACGTAGTTGTTATTGATCGCAAGCTGATGCGCCAAGGCTTTCAGCGCCGTGTCGTGCTGCTGCTGCGTGACCGTGCCCTGCTTCAGCCGTTCAGTGAGCAGTTGCATATCGCCGCTGAGACGCTTCACAACCGCGTCGCCTTGGATGATGGTGTCGCTGACCTTGCGCTGCGCGGCGGCGTATCGGTTAAGTTCGTCGGCCTTGTACTGCGCGTTCAACTGCCGCAGCATCGCGGCCTTCTTTTGGGCCGAGATGACGCCTTGGTCAAAGGCGTTCTGCAAAACCTTCTGCGCCGCCTGTAGTCGGTTCGTGGCGGCGACAGCGGGGTACATAGACCCCGCAAGCTGGTTGTACGACTGTGCTGCCTGCTGCCGAACCCGCGCGGCTTGCGCTGCGGCGCGCGCCACATCGTTGATCGCCCGCAACTCTTCTCTGGCGCGCCGGTTGAACGCCGCGACATGCTTGTCTTGTACCTGCCCGAGACTGAGAAGACCCGCCTTGTACCTGTCATACGCGGCGATGGCTTCTCTCTCGCCTGTCGTTACAAAGCGAAGCCCGACGACATCAGCCATTACTGTTCCTCGCTCTCACGCATGATCCGCAACCATAGCAGGTCTAGGGACTTTATGACACGAACCTCCCAATCTTTCAAACCCGATCGTGTCAGGTCGTTCCACGCCTTGATGTCCGACCACGACAGGGAGTCAGGGCCGTTCATGCCGTAAGACCGACCGGAGTGCAGTTCGATGAAGGCTTCCCACAACCGCGCGAAGCGGTCGGGGAACTCAGGGGCTTCGGCCAGTTCAGGCGGGGTGCGTCCGGTGGACTTGGCGACCTGTTCGAGATGCGCGCGGAGCGTGACGCCGTTCTTGTCCGTCTTGGCAAGCCGGAAATCATGCTCCGCGTACTCGGTCAGGACTCTTTGGATGGTTCCAAAAAATCGCCCACGTCTCCCATCGCCGCGCTGATCTGCTCACGCACCCAAGGGAACTCCTTGAATACCTCAGTGGCGGTCTCTGCGGAGAACGGCAACGTCTTGTCGCCTTCCAGCGTGATCTTCCAGTCCTCGATGCACTCAATCAGCAGTGCCTCGCTGAAAGCGTCCAGTTCTTCCGGCGACAAAGTGGCCGACTTGGCGCGGCCACGGCCAATCGCCGTCATCCGCGAGTGCTGCTGGTCGCGCAGCGCCTTCTTGTACCGATTGCTGTACGGACCATGCACCGTGACAGTCATGGGCGACTTGTCGGCGTTCAGCAGGTCTTCGTTGGTGGCGGGGTGGTAAAGCGTGACCGTCGTGGTGTCTTTGACGGTGCCAACATTGCGTAGGCTCATTGGTCGGGTCTCCATTGCTCGGGGTGACAGGGTTATGGTGCGGGCGGCTGCACCCCGACGAACAGCCACCCGCTAGGTATCCCCGCTCGGGGATTACGATGTGCGCGTCAGACGCAGGCTGTAGCCTGTTACAGAGTCCTTGAGCGCAACAAACGGAAGCTCAATCATGCGCGATTGCATATTCGCCACCGGAACCGAGCCGCCATTGTACTTGATGCGTGGCATGTAGAACGTATAGCCGTTCGTGCCTGTCGGGTCGTCAACAGTCACGGACAGCACGGACTCTGTCTCGTTGAGGAACTTGTTGATGAGCGCGGCGTCCTCGTAGTACGCGGTCAGCGTACCTTCAATGGTCGCATTACCGAACTGCATGGCCGCCGCTTCGTCTGCGTTCGCGCCGCAAAGGATCGTGTGAATAGGCGCGACATCGTTGTTGATGCTGAATTGAAGCTGCGACACGCTACAGTTTTCGCTGCCTGAAGAAATACCACCTTCCAGCAACTCGCCGTTGAAACTGTCGAATGGCTCAAAGCCCGCAGGCGCGGACGGAGCGCCCCGTGTGGTCGCTGCCTGGAGCATGTTTTTGCCCACGACATCAAACGTGGTCTGTACCATCTGGTTCGGTGCGACGTTGAAAGTGGCGGAGTTTACCAGACAGCCCTCAAACTGGCGGAACTGTGTGATGTCCAGCGCCGCATCCTCAAGCGCGAAATACTTTGGCGTGGTGCCAATAGTCAGGTTATCGGCATCAAAAGTGTTGAAGAACGCGCTTTCCAGCAGCAAGTCATAGTCGCCACGCCGAAGATCAACTTCGATGCTGCCAGCGGCGGTGCGGTTGCCGTGACGGTCCACGGATTCCATACGGTCGCCAAGGATGTCTTGGCCCTGCACCCGCTCTTTGTTGAGTGTCAGAGAGTGCGTTTTGTATGGCAGCGTGGCGAAAGCTGGCGTGCCGGGAAGAACGCCGAAGGATGCCTCGGCGGCGATGGATAGACGGCTGCGGGAACCTTGTGCGAACATGGCGACGTTTCCTTACGGTGTTGTGTGGCTGTACCAGCCAATCTCCACTGGTATAGCGTAAAAAGGCGGGTCGTGCAAAGGCTGCTTGACTTCACTGTATTCGATGCGGACGATGACCGAATCAGTCACGATGGCGTCTGAGCCGTTGAAGCGGGCGAGCAACTGATCGGCCAGAGCCATACCCGCGTTCGCGCCCTTGTTCTCCGACGTAAAGATCGTCAGGTAGAACAGCCCGTTCGTGCGCTGTTCCGGTGTCGGGCCTGCGGTCACAGGCCTCCGCACGACCGGAATAAACTCGGCGCGGATGTAGGGTGTGCCTTCGGTACGGGCGAAGGGCACGTTCTCCCATGCGATTGCAGGTAGAGTCGGCGTGGACGTGTTTAGGTGGTTCTCAAGGGCGACGCGGATCGCGTTTGTCGTGCTCATCGTGCCTGCATCCCCATTTCAGTTGCAACGCGACGGATGATAGCGGGAACCTTGGCGGCGGTCTTGGCGTAGACGTGATACGGCCCGGGACCAGAGGAGTTCGGATTGCCGAACAGCGGTGCGGGCCAGCCAACGAACTCAACGCGGGCCGCGTGTGCCGCACGGTTGCGGAACCATATCTCACCGCTGGTCTCAATGGCCTCTGCCAGAACGCTGCGCTTCAGGTTGCCTCGGGCGAGGTTCTTGAACTGCGAAGCATTGCGGTTGCGTTGCTTGCCTCGGCTGGTGCGCTCACCTGTGTCCGCCGTGTCGCCCGCGCCCGCGACATGCGCCATGATGTAGGTGCCTGTATCCACGGGGCTGTTGTCGATGATGTCGTCCGCGATAGCTTCGCCCACGCGGCGTCGCATCTCGGCAGCCCGCGCGAGAAATTTGGCGGCGATGTCCTCTGAGTCCCGTTTGCTGATGGCTTCAAGCTGGCTGACGACCATCGCTACTTCCTCGCCTGGCAGGACCACGCAATCGCGGTGCCGTTGGGCGCGAAGGAGCGCACGTCGATCAGTTGCAGTCCACCTACCTTATCGCCAATCGCGGGCGTTGTATCCGAGCCGTCCACGCTGACGAGAAGCTGGCGGTCGCCCATCTGGATCACGCTGCCGTCAACACGGTCGTCGCGGTAGTTGATGAACACGCCTCGGACGGTGAAGGCGGTTGCAGTACCATCCGTGTACGTTCCGGTCGCAGGATCGTAGGTGCCGCCAACGTCGCGTGTCAGCGTCAGATTGGACCCGAAGTCCTCCAAGAGATATGCAACGTCGTCACCTAGCATGGGCGCATACTACGCGATCAGAGCAGGTCCGACAATGGGGCTGTTGGAAAAGCCTTGACACGGCTTCCCATCGGCCCGACGAAGTTCATCACGGTGATTCCCAGACGCTGCACTTGTGCCGGAACCGCGTCAAACGCCCGCGCCCATCGGCCAAGCTGGCGGTCCACGTTGAACCGCTGGTTGTAGCCCTCATGGAAGTGCGACCGGCCCGCGTCCCATCTGAAGTCAAAGCCGAGCAGCGCAATGTCCGTGAAGCCTTTTTGCACGGCGAGGTTCAGCGCGGCGAAACCAGAATTTGACCCGGTGAGCGTTTGCGGTGATAGGGCCAAGCCGTCGAGGTTGCGGGCGTAGTTCCAGTACGTGACGCCGGGGATGCTGTGGTAGGTGTCCGTCAGCGCGACATGGACCTCGCCGTCGAAGTTCTCTAGCCGCTCGGCTTCCTTTTTGTGGAAGTTGCGGTCCACGGTGACGAGGGCGTTGCACTTCGCCAGCCAACCGGATCGGTTGGCACCAATGCGGTAGCCTTCTGGCAGCGCGTCGAAGTCAAAGCCTAGAAGGCTCGGCCCGCTGCCGATGACGTAGCAAACACTATCGGTCATTCTGCTCTGGAGCGTTCTCAAACATGCCGTCGTAGAAGTACGGATCAAGGCGGTCGGTGTTCTGAGTCGCCAGATCCACGTTGCTCTTGGTCAAGCCGCCCGCGATGGGCAGACCGAGGCCGCCCTGTTTCTTACCTTGCGATTCCAGACTGCGGGCCAGCCGCTCGTAGCTGTCGCGCAACTGGCTGTACTTGCTGTCAATGGTCTCAAAGCGGGTGTCGACACGACGCGCGTAGAAAGCCGACAGGGCGCGGGCGCAGAACGCCGCTGCCAGATAGGTGTTGTTGTTCATCTGGTCAAGCGAGAAGGCGATCTCCGCGTCCGACAACTGGTACGGCTCGATGGCGTCACCCACAAGGAACCGGACGGAACTGGTTGGCGTCACGCCGTCATCAATCGCGCTCATGGCGGGGGTCTCCTGTGCTTTGTTCGGACAATACCACGGCGGTCCTTACAGTGCGACCTCAAACATCTCGCTGATGGAGTCGCCCTTACCGTGCCGATGTACGACACGTTTGAAGTGATGTTCCAATTCAATGCGCCACGCCTCATACGAGGCCCGACGGTTCACATGTAGTTCCTGGCCACGGTAGCGATGCGAGCCGTTGTGGACGGTTATCAGAATGTGCCGCTTGGCAACGCGGGCGAGTTCTTGGCAGACCGCCTTGGTGTCCTCTGGCAGCAGATGCTCCATCACATCAAACATCGTCACCGTGTCGTAACTGCTGTCTGCGAAGGGCAGGGCGTGACCGAAGGCGTGAACAATGTTCAGGCCGTCGCAGAGATACTTTACGGCCTCCGTACCCTGCACAGGGCCGTGGCCGAGATCGCGGGCGATCTGCAAAACCTCTCCGCGCCCGGTGGACACGTCAAGAAGGCTGCCTTTGGGCAGCCGCTTCAGATGCTCTGTGATGTGGACGCGCCGCCTATCGCCCAGACGGTAATCGTCGTGGCGATAGGCTTGCTCGTACTTCTGGACCTCAAGCGTCCGCGCTGCCGTCACGGTGCTCTCGGATGGCTTGGCGCTGGGCGTCGCGGCTGGTGCGGTAGGGAGCACCTTCTCTTTCGGCAATGGCACGAAGCTCTTTCATGTTGAGATCGTCGAGTTCGTCGGTGGGTGCGGGCACTTCCGGCTCTGCGGCTGCGGTCAGAATTTCATCGTCCTGCACCTCTTGCTCAATCGGCTTTGGCGCGGGTGCAGGTTTCTCTGCCTTGGGCGCGGGTGCTTCTGGCCCAGCCTCGTGGGTCAGCTTTCCAGCTTCATAAAGCAGGAACACACGCCGCTGGGCGACAGAGAGGCGCTGCCAGTCGAAAAGGGTGCCGGGTTCGTAGTGACGACCTGCGGCCACGAAGAAGCGCCGCGCATAGACCGGCTTGGTCGGGTCGAAGGGTCGGGAGAGAAGTCGAGCCATTGGAGCGGTCCTGACATGATGAAAGTTGATCTGGACTCTACCTTGCCATGCGCGTTGCGTCAACGGCGGGGCTGAAAAGCAAAACCCCCGCACATGGCGGGGGCTTCACTCACTGATTTTCGAGGCGTTACTAGGCCACGATGTCGTTGAACATCACGCCGAGGTCGCTGGCAACCAGCTTGTGGGCATAGGCAAGTTCGGCTTCCACTTCGGTCGCCTTGATCTTGTCGTCCTCACGGCGCGAGATCGTCACGCCGAACTCGTTGCCGCCGCCCTGATAGCCAGACCATGTGAAGGTGTAGCCGGAGGTCGGGGTCATCAAGCCCGGTGTCGGTGCAACATAGGCCAGCAGCGCGTTCTTGCCACCGATGAAGGAGTGCGCGTTGGTGTCGCCCTCCGCAGCGGTGTTCTGGATCGCGCGCATCACGAGGATACGCTCCAGACCAAACAGTTGTGCCAGTGTCTGCTCCGACGCCATTGCTGGGTTCTGGTTGCCGACGCCGCCAGAATACTTGATGCGGTCAACGATGTCCGGGTGATCCAGCAGCTCGTCAACCACACGCTGCGACATGACGCCGGTGTTCGGCATGAAGCCAGTGGATTCCATCATGTCTGTCTTGGCAGTACGGATGTTGCTGATCGGATCGCCCGAGGTCTGGTCGGACCACTGGACAACTTCGCCTGTACCCGGTGTAGCGGCCACACCAGCATAGTTGGTGCCCCAGATGCCGGAACCGAAGTATTTGGTCGCCCAGTCAACTTCTTTCTGGATCAGCATTTGGTGCAGCAACAGTTCGGTGTTGGCACGTTCAAGCTGAACCGGAGCGTCGGCGTTGGCCTCGACCTGCCATGCAAGCTGGGTCTTGAGGGCGATAACGTCTGCGCGGTAGTTGTCAGTGCTCAGACCGAAACCGGCGATTGCCGCTTCAGTGGCCGGAGCGCGCAGCTCGGCTTGGTTGCGGTTAAAGAAACCCCGGTCATACGTGTAGTACACGTCCGACTGCTTCTGCACGCGGATGTTTGGAAACACCCGCGACGCGACGAAGTTGGAAGCGTTCTGAAGGAACGCGACCGAGATATTGGTGAGAGGCTGATCGGTATGAACAGCGCGTGCGGTGGGTTGCGTCATTGCTGTGGTCTCCTATCAGCCGCGCGGGTGGAACAGGACGGAGATGATCCGACCGTCCGCGCCAGTTTCGAGTGCGGTGCCAAGAATGGCCGCGCCGGAGTCGGCATCTTTGCCTGCCCCGTTTGCACCCGACGAGATGTCGCCGCCGCGTGTTACAGCCGCGCCGCACTTGACCTTGCCCACGCCAGAGATCAGCACGATGGCCGCCTCGTCGGTGTTCGGGTCGTTGCACAGGATGCCGTCGGCGTGTGCGTCGTCGGCAGTCAGTGCCGCTTTGCCGTTCGCGTCAATGGACACGAACTTGTATTGGTGGGTGCGAAGATCAGCGGCTGCGGGGAGCGTGATGCTGATGCCTGCTTTGGTAGTAGCCATGAGTCACTCTCCTCAGTTGGCGGTTGTACGGAGTTCTGTAAGCAGATCCGCGCCGGGGCCAGCCTTGGTCACTTCGGCATAGGCGGTCTCAAACGAGACGTTCTGTGCAGATGCGTGCGCCTTGGCAAGCTCGTTCAACTTGTGCGTCGGGGAGGCTTCATCCGTCTCGGCGGTGCCCTTCTCGACGTACTGCGAAGCCATAGCTGCGTCGGCGGCCTTGAGACCCTTGAGCAGCTCCTCGTCGCCTGCAACGGCAGCCAGCAGCTTGCCTTTGGCAAGATCGGTGCCTGCGAGGTTCGGCAGTTCCGTCGCGCCCGACTTGGCGAGTTCGACTTCCCGAGCCGCCTTTTCCATCTTGGCGATGGCTTCGGCCTGCTTTTCGATGGCCTTCAGGATCGGAGCCGGAACGAGAGACTTCTCAACCCGCTCGCCTTCGATCTCGACATACTCAGGGTCAGCAGCCTTGGTGATGGTGTCGCCATCCACGGTGAAACCAGCTTCTTCAGCCGACTTCTTCATGTTGGCAGCCATATCTTCGGCCTTTTTCTTCTCGTCTTCGGCTTTCATACGCTCTTTGTCCGCGTAGGACGCCTTCTCGGTCAGGTCAGTGACCTGAGACTGGAGGTCTTCCAGCTTCTTCGTGAGTTCTTCGACGGTCACTGAACCATCTCCTTTCTCGGTTAGGTCCGAATTTTCGGACTTGACATAGGGGTTATACCCCGAACGCTTAAATAGCACAACACTCGCGTGCTGATTCGCGGGATTATCGACCAGACTGAGTTCCAGCAGGTCAATATCTTCGAGATCATAAGCCATCACTCTGCCTCCTTGCGACGTGCGCGGCCGCCGATTGACAGCCCTTTGTATTCACCTCGGCGCACCTTGGCCCACTCCTCGTCGCTCTTGACGTAGGTGCCGGTGATCCAACCTTCACGCTCGCTTTGGATGCCGAAGGCGTCTGCAAGTTCTTTGGTCATCGGGAAGGAGTGGATAACCTCGCCCACGTCGTCGCCGTAGTGCATCGCTTTGGCGGCGCGGGCGCTGCGCATGAAGCGGTCTGCCATCTTTTCCATCTGCGCGGGCGCGATGCGGTCGCCCTGTAGATCGGTGACGGTCTCGCCTTTCATGGTGCAGACAGACGCCCAGCCCCACACAATGCGGCGCTCGGTGTCCACCTTCAGGATGTCGGCGGTCTTGGTCACGTTCTCGGTCATGTCGGCCTTTTCCATGTCGGTCACGGCCTCTAGTATGGCGGAAATGGCGCGTTCAAGCAATCCTGTTCCTGATTCGTCCTCGTCGTCCTCGTATTCTTCCTCCTCGATCTCTTCGGGTTCAAGGAGTCCAGCCGCGCTCGCCATCGCTTCGAGATAGTCCTCGTGGCTCTCTCCCGGCATGTAGACGGCTTGGCCGTCAGCGGTCTGGTGGACATGCACTTCGCCCTCCATCCCGAGGTCGTAGCTGCGTGCTGCGGCTTCATCGCGGGTGGTGAAGCTGTCGTCGTTCAGGTAGCGTTTGGCGAGGTCACTCACGGGCGTCTTTGCGGTCCACATTCTGCACGACCAATACCGGGCGCTCGTCTTGTCCGTGGCCGTGTCGCAGGAGTGACGCGAACGGAAGTTGGCGCGGGCCCGCGCGTCATCGCGGCGGATTTCCATGTCCGGATCGCCAAACGTCACACGCTTCACGCGGTCGCCGTCTTTCACATAGACGCCGAACTTTTTGCTCGAACCCTTTGGCATCCGAAACGGCTTGTCCAGTGAGACAGTGCGACCTTGGTACTCGGCCTTTTCGACCTTCGGCTTCTTCTTGCGCTTCTTGTCGTCCCATTCCGCGCCGGGAACGTGGACTTGGCTCAGGGTTGGCATGGTCTTCTTCACCCATTTGCCGTCTTCGCCTTTGTCGTAGCCCGCGCGTTCCAGCGCGGCCCATGCGGACGCCATCGCCACGGCCTCGGTCTTATTGGCCGCCAGTTGGCTGTTGACGACCTGCCGGAACATCTCTTGGCCGTCCTTGGACGGGATCAGGTCGCGTAAACGCTTGGGGAGTGTGTCGTAGGGCATCAGGCGGTCTCCGTCCATCCAAAGAAGCCGCCCACCACGTCGGCGGCTTTACTGCAACTGAAAGTCATGGCCACGATCTCGCCCGCAGGGATCGGGAACGGGCCAAAGGGCAGGGTCACGGCGTTGTCTTGCATGGCGATGCCGCCAACGGGATGCAGGATGCCCTGCTCCCCAAAGCTGTCGCCGTTGAAGAAAGATACCTCGGCCTTGATGACGACGCGGGCACCGGAACTGCCCTGCGACTCGGACGCCGTGCCTGCGTAGAGCGAATTGACCATAAGGCGGCGGCCTGCGGGGACGCGGTACATCGCTTGGTCAAACTGCACACCGCCCGAATTTAGCCGTGCGTAGGTCACGCCGCCGCTCGTGGCCGTCACATTCGCGGCCGCTGCGTTGTCGAGGCTGTATAGACCGTTGACGAAACGGATGTCCGTGGCCGTGGTCAGGACAGGCGTGGTGCCTGTGAGCGTGACTGTCTCCGTGCGCTCGACCAGATCGCCGTCCAGATAGACCAGTTTCAGTCGGCGGGTATCAGCGGCGCTCGACACGAAAGACAGTTGGATGGAGTCCGGCACGGTCAGCGTGGTGGGCATCCCTGTTTCCCACAGCACTTGGTCGGTAACGGACCCTGAAGTGACGTTTTCGCCAAACGCCGAGAACGGCTTGGCACCCGGCACCTCACCTCGCGCGATGTCCGCGAGATTGTTGGTGCGCCACAGGCGCTCGTGCCAGCTTTGTGTGCCCTGAACCATTACTCAGCCTGCTCCGGTGCGGGCGGCGTTGCGTTGGGCAGAACCTGCTGCTCGCGGTCAGGTTTGCCGTTCAATCGTTCGCCCGGTACGGTGACGGCAGGCGGTAAGCCCGCCGCGTTGCGGATGAAGTCGCGAGTGTCGTCGTCGGTCAGGTCGATGCCCGCGCCTGTGAGCGACTGGATGTAGAAGCCGAGCTGATCGAGGTCGATGGGCGCGATGCGGCCAAACTTGATCTCCGGCATGTCGTCTGCCGCCATGCCGTTCCAGCCGAGCAGTTTCGGCACAAGCTGGCGGTTCAGGACGCTGGTGATCGCGCTGACGTAGCCCTCAAGGGCTTTCAGGAACAGGTCGGACTTGGACTTGGACAGGGCGAAAGAGCCACGGTCGTTGGAGCCAAGGAGCACGAAGTCTGCGAGGGCCGAGCGGGCCATGTCCTGCGCGTAGCGTTGAATCACGATGTTGGTGTCGATGTCTCGCTTGCCTTGCGAGGCGATAAGTTCAAACTCGACAAGCCGGATCTCGGTCAGTTTTCCGTCCGCGTGTTCATAAACGTCCGAGGGCAGAACGATGTGACCCATCTCGTTGCGTTTCACGTCGCGGGCGATCTGGCTGATCTTGTTGACGAAGGCTTTTTTCGTGGCGTCGGCGTCGGGGTCCAAGTATTCAGACGGCACGCGGACTAAGGGCAGACCGTTCAGCTCGCGTTCGATGGCGATGGCTTCGATCTCTTGGATACGCCGCATAAAGTACCACGACGAGTACGCCGAGCGGAGCACAGATGTCCCTGCCGGATCGGACTGCTTGGACGCCGTGCGGAAGTGCAACAGTTTACTGATCGGGATATAGGCCGAGCGTGTCGTAGCGGTCTGGTAAACACCCAGAATGTCGCCGTTGATGTTGGACTCAAAGCGTTCGACCGTCCATTGCGCTCGCGGGGCCAGCTTTTTCAACGTTACCCAGCCTTTCGGGTGCTGCGAGGGCGGGCGGGCCACGATCTCGAACAGGCTGAAGCCGTAGGGCAGGAAGGAGAGCGCGTCGCTGATGAACATCTCGAATGTCGCGCCCTGCATGTTGTGCAGGCTGTACTCGATCAGGTCGCGGGCTTCTTCCGTACCGCCCTCGATCCGCACGGGCGTGGAACGGATCATCAAGTCCATCGCAGACAGGATCGCGCCGATGATCGCGTCGTTGGACGCCATCTCACGCAGGCGCTTGATGCCGCGCTGACCGCGCAGGTCGTTGACGAACTCGTCTTGGCGCAGGCCATAGCGCGGATCGGTGTCCGAGGCGACGCCGAGTTCCGAGTATCGGCCAAACTTTTTGATTTCGTTGTCGCTCATTGAGGTCGTCTCCACGCGGATTTGTGGGCGACTATACGGCAGATGTAGCGGTTTGCCAACCGGCGCGAATCAGTCGGGCGGTTGTCAAGGTGTCGGATTAGCGCGGCGCTACAGATTTGCGACCTTGCCGCCCGTTCCGGCCCAGTTCTCTTGCCGCTCGCCGCCCACGACGAGGTTCAGGGTGCGTTTTTTTGTCCGCACCATCGACGAGAGCATGTTGAAGGCGGACGAGGCGGCGTCCACCTGATCTTTCCATTTACCCTTGGGGAACATGCGCAGCTCGTCGAGGAACGCCTGTGTCCACGGGCGCTTGAGTACGGCGACGTGGCCCCGGTCAATCTGGGCCGACAGAGGGTTGGCGCGCGTCTCCTTGTCGCCTGACTGGCGCTCTACGCGCACGTCGAAGCCCAAAAGCTGCGCCACGATGTCGTCTGCCTGCGCCTTACCGGCCTGTCCGGGGTCTTGCGGGATGACAATGCGTGTCGAGGTGCCGTCATCCTCGGCGGTGCTCGACATCTCGTCGCGGGCTTGTCCTGCGCCCCACTGGCCTCGGCTGACATCCGCGAAGTAGAACCGCTTGGTCTTCTTGCCCCAAAGCAGCTTGACGCCTGCCGTGTATGCGCCTGTGCCCGCACTGGCGGCCAAGTCCCATGCGCGGACGACGGTGAACTCGTCGTCAGGCAGTTCGTCGATCACGTCAATGTTCTCAGTGGCGAAGAACGCGCCTTTGCGCGGCACAGGCTGCTGCTGGTACTGCGCGGAGTATGCGTAGGAGCCAATGCCCGTCTCGGCGTCCTTGAACTCCTCGATGGCCTCTGACGGGAACCGCTCGGGAAAGGCCATTTCGCCTTCTTCCTTGCGTGGGTCTGTCCAGCCGATAGATGTCGTGCGCCGGAGGCTCTCGTCCCACTCCATCGGAATGATGAGCGGCTCGTAGCCCATCTTCATCGCCAGCGCGCCAGGGTCGTCCTCGTGGATACGCTGCATGATGAGAACGCGGGCGGACATATTCAGGTCGTTGACGCGGTTCTGAGCCGACTCGCGGAACCATTCAATCGCTTCGGCGCGTCTGGACGGACTGTTGGCGTCCTGAACACCGATGATGTCGTCGAACAACACGGAATCGCCGCGAAAACCTGTTGTCTTACCGCCAACCGTGATGGCTTTGATGGTGCCGAGTGTGTTCAGCGAGAAGCCGGAGCGTCCGCCGTCATCCTCCGAGATCTTGAGGTCGAACGTCTCAGTGTACCAATCCGACAGTATGATCCGGCGCGCATCTAGCGTGTCGCGGATGGTCAGGTCGATACCATACGATGCGCTGAGGAACTTGTGGTGCGGCTCGCGCGTCCAGACCCAGCACGGGTAGAAAACTCGGGTCAATCGGCTCTTCCCGAAACCCGGCGGAACAAAGATCGCCAGTTTTTTGATGTCGCCTTCGGCCACGGCTTGCAGATGGTCCGCCATCGCGTCCAATGCCCAGCCCCAGGTCAGCTTGCGGCCCGGTTCAACGGTCTCCCAAGCCTGATGGATGAACTCCTTGAACGAACGCCGCGCGGCCTCGGCTCTCAGCTTGGAGAGCATGGCGGGGGCGTTCTGGATCAGGTTCTCGTCGAGCTGCATGTGCGGAACATGGCACAAAAAAAGACCGAGCGCTAGGCCCGGCCAGTACAACAGGGAAGTGAGAATAACCTGTCTGATTCGCGCGGTGAGGTCAAGCCTTCTGTGGCACAGGCAGCAACTCTGCTACCTTGGCGATGAAGTCCTCTTCCGTGCCATCGTTCTGCAAGATCAGATCCGGCGCGATCTCTTGTTGCTCGGAAGAATGGTTCGTGGTCGTGTCCGAGGTCACCTTGGTCAGCGGGCGCTGGACATTGACGATCAGGCCGCCATACGAGCGGATCATGTCGGCCTCGTTCTGGAACCGCATGTCATCGTACACCGCCAAGATCTGTGGCGTGTCGGAGGCCACGCGGCGATCTCCCAGCAGACGCTCCAGCTTGCCTTGGGCGATGTTGACCCAGAAGTCCGATTGGACCGTGTTGCGGCCCCATTCCGTGCCCAGCGACTGCATCAGTTCGCGCCCGGTGCGGTTAGACAGGAACGGGATCGGCTCTTCCTTTAGCGCCCCGTCGATGTATTCGATGGGCGTGTGCGGCCACGCCTTCGGGATGCTCTGCCGGATCAGCTCGTAGAGCATCTTTTTCAGCGGTTGGGCGAAGGACATCTTCATCGCTTTGGGGTGGTTGCGCAGAATCCAGTTGGCGGCGGTGGTCTTGCCGGAGCCTGCTTTGCCGGTGAAGGCGACGACGTGAGGGAGCGTTGGTGGGGTCATGTCGGGGTTCCTTTCGATAGGTTGTTCCAGTAGGCGGCTGCCTCGGCTGGGTCGTGGAGTAGGTCTTGGCGTCTTACCTGCTGGATGCGTGTGGCGACAGTTTGTCTGGCCTTACCTGTGATCTTGGCGACCTCGGCGTAGCTTTTGCCCTCCGTGCAGTGCAGCCGCAGCATCTCCAGCGTATCTTCATCATCCTTTCGGGTTGTCACGGAGATGCTCCTTCAGGACGCGGGCGATCATCTGGGCGAAGGTGACGTCGTTGCGGGGGTCGATGATCGTGACGATGTGTTCAATCTCTTTGGCGCTGAACGAGTTGAGGATGTCGCGGAAAGCCCCCATGCTCGGTGCCGCGCCCTTGCGGCAGTACGCTTCGTAGGCGGTGAAGCCACCCTTCTCTATGTTCGGTATGCGACGCGGTAGCAGGCCACGCGCGCGGGCGTGTGACCACATATTCGTCACTTGGTACTCGGGCACCCCGAGCTGGCGCGCGACCTCGGCGCGCTGCAAGCCCTGCTTTTTCATCTCAGCGGCCCGCACATAAAGCGCGGTGTTGACCTTGCACTGGCGCGGGATCGGGTTGTCGGGGTTGCTCAGGTTCCACTCACGCACTCGGCTCAGCAGAGTGGTCGTGTGGATGCCGAGCATTTTCGCCACCTCGGCGGCGGGTGTTCCTTTCTCTCGCTCGCGGGCGATGGTCGCGTAGGGTTCGGGCCACATACGTTCTGCCTTGTGTGATTCGGGGGTGTTGTGCATTGTGGCGGGGCGGGCGGGAGTGTCAATGATTCGGTCGGGCCTGAAACTCCCCAGAAAATTTTTAGCGGGTCGTTAATTCTTGGTGGGAATCGTGCTGGGGACTTAGAGGGGGCTACGGTGGCCCAGCCTGGATCTTTTTTGGGCTTTTTGTGATCACAGAACGTGATCACAGAACGTGATCACAGAACGTGATCACAGAACGTGATCACAGAACGTGATCACAGAACGGGATCGCAGAACGTGATCACAGATTATGCAGATCGACGATGCAGATCGACGATGCAGATCGACGATGCAGATCGACGATGCAGATCGACGATGCAGATCGACGATGCAGATCGACGATGCAGAT
>Ga0136655_1000279_pt1 | contig 23172 bp, 22 predicted proteins | sample CPBDNA_2_FD_94863 | JGI IMG/M metagenome (GOLD analysis project Ga0136655, IMG submission 94863) | Freshwater to marine salinity gradient microbial communities from Chesapeake Bay, USA - CPBay_Spr_15_0.8_DNA (version 2) | ecosystem: Environmental > Aquatic > Marine > Coastal | place: USA... | reverse complement strand
TGTATCCTTGTTGAATAAATAAATCTGAGATTTAAAGGCATTTAAAAAATCTCCAAGACGTTCCAACAATTGCTTGAAAATTATTTCAATATTCAATATTGGTGCGTTGATTAAAAGTCCGGAGATTTGATTGATCAAGTTTTCTATTTCAAATCGGCGTTGAAGCGAAAGATCAGTCTGTACATACTCAGTAATATCTCTGGCACTGAAAATGATCCCTTGGATTTGAGGATGATCTAGAAGGTTTTTACCGAAACTTTCTAGGTAAATCCGGGTCCCATCTGGCTTATTGATCCAAAAATCAATGTTTACTTCATTATTCGACTCAAAAAGTTTTTTGAAATCGCCTTTAACTAATTGAATAAATCCATTGTCAAGGAAATCCTTGTAATTTTTCCCTACAATTAATTCTACTTGAAATCCTAATTTATCTACAACTGAAGGGCTTATAAATTTATAAAAGCCCCGTTCGTCCAAAATAGCAATTAGGTCGTGACTGTTATTCAAAATACTTTGCATGTATTTCAACTCATCCCCAAGATTGACATCAACATCTATCAAAAAATTCGTCTCATTTCTTCCCGTGATAAACTTAACCTTCTGACCTTTTACAATTAAAAATCGTTTGTTGTAGCTGGAAGGTAAATTTACAAAGCACCATTCATACTGATGATTATCGCCTAATTTGTCTTTAATTGATTTAATAAATTGGACTTTTGGTCTTTCTCCATTTTCAAAGAAAAGATCAAGACTATCAATAACTTTTTCATTTGAAAAAAAATCCCTCCATGAATCAGACTCTTTTTCAAAGTTTTCTAAAAAATAGGTATTACAGAAGATAATATCTTCGTAATCAATAAGAAACAGCGGCTCCTGTAATTCATCGAAGAAATTTGAAATATCAAATTGATTTAGTTCACTCATATAATATTCTCGTCTACAGTAAAGCAAATCCTGCTTTTTTAGAGAAAACTAAAATTGTAAAAACTCCGTCTCATTTCAAAGATTTTTTAATCATAAATTGTCATGAACTGCCTTCCATAAATAAATTATGAAATCGACTTAACAAAACCGTCCAATTGTTCGTGTTAAATTGAGAAAGTTAAATTTAATCAGCAAAATAATGATCGTAACCACCACAAACAATTTAGAAGGGTATCGAGTCGATGACTATTTAGGGATAGTATCGGGCGAAACAATTATAGGAGCAAACGTATTTAAAGACTTTTTCGCAAGTATAACTGACATTGTCGGAGGTAGAGCCTCGGCTTATGAGCGTGTGCTCCGAGAAGCAAAGTCCACCGCCATGTCAGAAATGGAAATGCAAGCGAGGTCTTTTGGAGCCAATGCGATTATTGGAATAGACTTAGACTATGAGACCATTCGAGAGGGCATGCTGATGGTCACTGCTAGCGGCACAGCAGTAAAAATCACCAAATTATAAATCAAAAAAGCCCTGTATTCAGGGCTTTTTTAGCAATTCCAAAACTTTTAAGGAACTCGCCTTCTTACAATAATAACCCTTTACAATAACTAAAGGCGCAGATTTACACATATCCATACATTTAGTTTTGATCAGCTTAATTTGCCCTTTTAATGGTACTGTATTGGTTGCATTCTTTAATTCTTTACAAAGGTTTTTAGCTCCCGATTTTTTACAGTCTGACCCAGTACATACAAAAATCAATTCTCTTTTTATCTGCATTACATTCCTGAAATATTTTGCATCATTAATCCGCAAATATAGGCCCCATAAGTCCCTACGGCATACCCTAGAACTGCTAGTAATACTCCCACAGGTGCCAGAGAGGAGTCAAAAGCTGATGCAACAATTGGTGCTGAAGCAGCCCCTCCCACGTTGGCCTGAGACCCAACAGCTACATAGAAGAACGGTGCTTTGATAATATAAGCCACAATCAGCATAACTAAAATATGGACAATCATCCAAACAATCCCTACCAAAAATAAAACAGGACTATCGAATATTGCACCCAAATCCATCTGCATCCCGATAGTTGCTACTAATACATAAAGAAGCACACTACCCAATCTGGATGCTCCGGCTCCTTCTAAATTTCGTGCTCGGGTAAACGATAATGCTAACCCAATAGTGGTGGCGATCACTACAATCCAGAAAAACGAAGAATTCAAAGAGTATTGAGCAAGCTCAGGATAATTGACGTCAATAAATGGAGCAAGGATATCTGCTATAAAAGTTGCCAATCCAGTGACTCCAAAACCTACACCAAGGATAATCATGGTATCAGATAGGGTTGGGATTTTCATAATTCCCTTTCTAAAATCAGCAATTTTATCTCTCAACTCATAAATCGCAGAACTGTCAGCTCTGAAAAACCGATCAATTTTTTCGGGTTTTGCTGCCCAATAAAGTAAAACCGCGGTCCAAAGGTTTGCGACTAATACATCCACTGCAATCATTTGACTGAATAAGGTAGAACTAGGCTCAAAGACTTTAAGCATTGCCGTTTGATTTGCACCACCACCAATCCAAGAACCTGCAATCGTAGATAACCCTCTCCATACCTCATTTGGACCATTTCCCCCCAGAAGTTCTGGATAAAAATAGCCAACAGTAAACAAGGCAACTGGCCCTCCAATCATAATCCCAAATGAACCAGCTAAAAACATAGTAAGAGCCTTAGGACCAAGCTTCAAAATCCCTTTGATATCAATACTAATCGTGAATAAAACCAAGGATGCAGGGAGCAGGTACCTACTGGCTACGCCATAAAGTTTAGAAGTGTCTCCGGAGATCCATCCAAAAGAATTAAACAAAGCGGGGATGAAATAGCAAAGCAATACCGTAGGAATTACTGAGTAAAATTTCTTCCAAAAGGGATGATCGCTTGCTGATGTTGAAAAAATCAACGCCAAAGTGGCCATCAACAAACCGAAAACTACTGCATCATTTGTGAGTAAGGGACTTTCTTCCATAAACTTTCAAAGGTTCCTGCAACAATACCAACAAAAGACCAATATCCCCAAAAATTCTAATTTCCTCCATTTTTAAGAACCTGGATAAATTCTTCTAAAATCATTGCAGTGGCTCCCCAAACTACCTCATTCGAGAGATCGAAATATGGGGTATCCAATTTTAACAGCCCTCCTATTTCTAATATTTTTTGTTTTCTTGTTTCGAGCGCTAATAACTGCTTGAGTGGAGTTTCGATAATTCGATCGACCTCTTTAATTTCTGGTATAAACTCAGGTTTTCGTTCGGAATACCCAATAATGGGACTCACTAGAAAATTACTTGCCGGAATAAACAAGTCAGAAATTTGGCCTAGGAGTTTTACATCTTCAGGCAAAACGCCTACTTCCTCCCAAGCTTCACGAACAGCCGTGTAAGAAATATTCTCATCCTCTGGCTCCATTTTTCCTCCTGGAAAAGCAATCTGTCCACTATGAACACCAGAATATATAGGTCTCTTGATTAATGGAAAAAAAGCTTGATCAGCATCAGGGTAAATAAGAATTAGCACTGCCCCTCTTCTAGAATTTTCAGAAAAATTAAAATTGAATCTCCTCGGATCAATAGGGTGTGGGGACATAGTTTTCTGCGCAAGCTGACCTGGGAGTGGTTTTTTAAGACCATTCTTTATCGAAATGATTGCATGCTCGAAATCCATTTTAATTGAGTGCTACTTGCTTGATCTTTTGATCAAGGTATGAATCCAGCTCGTAGGTGGTTGCGGTTGAGGAGAGATTGAATTGCCAGATTTTATGTTCATCTACATTTATAAACCAAGCCATAGGGCGAAATCCGGACTCCTCTTGAAAATACCCCAAAACCACAAATTCATTTTCATTGATCCATTCTCCTTCTTCAAACATGCCAGAAGGCCCCATAAATAACAATCGCTCTTTCATCCCATCTGCTCGATACCAAATTACTTCTGAGTCGGGGTTCAAAAAAGGAGTATCGATCGCATCCTGAGCTTCTATTTTATAGCTGTAAATATCCATGGTGCCGTTTGCGGTAGGATGGACAAACTGATAAGGGAAAAGTGGATCATCTTGTAGGATTGGATTTTTCTCAGGCATTTCTTGAGGATCTATCGAGTCAGTCAAGACCATTTTAAAATTATTGGAATCAAAAGGACCAATAAGTTTACTCCAGTGATTATACCAATTCTTTTTTTGAGCTAGAACTACGTCTAGCTGGTTTTTCATTTCAAGCTCCTTTGCCTCCTCAATATCCAAATTACCGCCTTCTACACTTTCATCCGAAGTGTTGGAAGTACAGGCCACGCTAAACAATGCAGCGAAGACTATTAAAAAACAAAAATCCGAAGTCAATTTCAAAACCTTCATAATCATTAAATTAAACATTCAAGCTAATCAGCCACCACTGAAAATCAAAAAAGGCCTGGATAAAATCCCGGCCTTTTCCTGCTCTCAAACCTATTAAACCTATTGTAGATATTCTGTAATGAATACTTTCGAAAAGTATAAAATGTTTTCATATACTCCAAACAATCGATTGCGAAAGATTTTCTGAATTTTATTCTCCTCTTGATTTTTAAAGTTTGAGCTGCTTTTTGGAGCAAAAATTTATTTTTAAAACAGTATAAATTTTTTCCAGATTTACCTTTCCCCTTATTTACAGATTCAATCTATCCTCATGCCTCAAACGCTAGCAATCTCTTTGGCCGAAAAAATCCTTCAAGGATTTAAAACTTACATGAGTTTCTTCGATACTTATACGAAACTTGTTCCTACGTATTTCCAAGAGCGAAATTGGATCGAAATACAGCTTATTCACCAGCAACGGCTAAGGCTTTATAAAGACCTTTTAGTGCCCTTATCGGAAGAGTGCAAAGAAATCCTGAAACATCATGCCACTGAACCCTCAAGCTGGGTATATGTAAAGAATCATTATTCCAAATTGATTGTAGACATGTATAACGTTGAGCTGGCAGAAACTTTTTTCAACTCCGTGGTTCGGAAAATACTTCCTAAAAAGGTTGTAAATGAAGATTTTATGTTTGTGGTAGAAGGCTTCGATTCCATAGAAATTACAGAAAATAGTGAGCTTATCCAGACCTATCCAGCATCCTTGGGAGTTGAAAGAATCATTCGACAAATTTTAGCAGATTATGATTTCGGGGCCCCATATCTGAACCGAGAGCAAGATGTCCGTTTCTTGGTGAATAGTGTCAAAGAAGTGATTCTAAGCAGATACAAAATAGCACCAGACACGACTACACAATTATTGAAACCTGTTTTCTATCGAAATAAAGCTGCTTATTTAATTGGAAGGACTTTTTTAGGCCATAAGTGGATGCCGTTTATTATTCCAATCATGCATGGACCAAAAGGCATTTTTGTGGACACTTTGATTTTTGATCCCCACATGATGAGTAATATTTTCAGCTTTACACGGTCGTACTTTATGGTCGAGTCGAAAATCCCGTCTCAAATCGTCGCATTTTTAAGCTCGGTAATTCCCCATAAAAAGATCCACGAATTATATAATGCAATCGGCTTCAACAAGCATGGGAAAACCCTCCTATACCGCGATTTCTTACTTCATTTAAAGGATTCTGATGATCAATTCTTGATCGCTCCCGGCATTAAAGGAATGGTGATGACCGTTTTCACATTGCCTTCCTTGAATATCGTTTTCAAATTGATCAAGGATCATTTTGAGCCCCCCAAAAGCATGACTCGACAAGAGGTGAAAGAAAAATACAAATTAGTTTCCCTACATGATCGAGTGGGAAGAATGGCGGATACCCATGAATTTGAAATTTTAGCCTTTCCCCTTGAGCGAATTCATCCAGAGCTCTTGACGGAGCTTAGAAATACGGTAAACTCGCTTATTGAGATCACTGAAAAAGAGCTTATAATCAAACATTTATACACAGAACGAAGACTGATTCCATTAAATATTTTTCTTGAACAATGCAGCCAAGACGAAGGTATTAAGGCTTCGATAGATTACGGTTCGGCAATCCTCCAATTAGCACAAGCTAATATTTTTCCCGGTGATATGATGACCAAGAATTTTGGATTGACCAGACAAAAAAGAGTGATCTTTTACGACTATGATGAGATCGAATTTCTAACTGAAATGAATTTCAGAAACAAGCCAAAGGCAGAAACCTACGAGCAAATCTATGCTCCAGAGCCTTGGTATTCCATTGCTAAAAACGATGTCTTTCCTTCAGAATTCAAGCGCTGGATGATCGGAAGAGCTGATATCAAGGAGGCTTTCATTTCGTACCATAATCAGCTTTTTGATGCTGATCATTGGAAACAAATTCAAGAAAAAATTAATGCTGGAGAACTTCTTCATGCATTTCCATATCCAGAAGAAATACGATTTAGGTCTGATCAAGAAATATAAGAAAGTGCAAACTTAAAGACATTCTCAGCTGATGTCTTATTTTTGCATCTCAGACAGCGAAAGCTATCACCCTAATATGAACTCAGAAACTGAATATACTAGTACCAATAAATCCATAACGGCTAAAAGACTGATCCTAAATACGCCAGATGACGACGACCGTCCGGTTTATATTTCTGGAAATTTTAATGATTGGAAGACTCAGGATTACAAGTTTTTAATGAAGAAAATATCCAAAGGGAAATATGAGTTTGAGTTTCCCGATGGAAAAGAATTTCAAAAAGACCTAACCTACAAGTTTACTAAAGGAGATTGGTCAGAAGTGGAAATCGATCAATACGGTAATAAAACGCCCAATAGACATTGGAACGATGAAAAACTACTGAGGACAGAAAAAGTGGCCAAATGGCGAAAAAACTGGCTCCCCTATAGACCGAGTCAACTTCCAAAAATTCAGTTGATCTCTGAGGAGTTTGAAATTCCTCAACTGAACAAAACTCGAAAAATCTGGGCGCTATTACCTCACGATTACGATACTAGTGAAGAATCTTATCCAGTCCTTTACCTTCAAGATGCCCAAAACCTATTTAATGAAAATGCTGATTTTGGTAATTGGGAGATTGATAAGAAACTCGCTGTTATGTCAGATTACGGGATTGGAAAGATCATCGTCATCGCTATAGAGCATGCCGAATCGGAACGATTACAAGAATACAATGTGGGTAGAACACTCTTGGGAACAGGTTCTGGAAAGCAATACATTCGGTTTTTGACTGATACCTTGAAACCCTTTGTAGATAAAACTTTCCGAACCAAATCGGATCGGGAATCAACAGGAATAGGCGGAAGTTCTATGGGAGGTCTAGTCAGTATTTTCTCAGGATTGATTTACCCAGAAGTTTTTGGGAAGTTGATGATCTTCTCCCCTTCCCTTTGGGTGATTCCAAAAATTAAACTAGGTTTCATGGACTTCTTTGAGCCTTTGGAAACAAGACTATACTTGTACGCAGGTGGCGATGAAAGCGAAACCATGATTACTCATGTCACCAAATTGCAAAAGCGACTATTAAATCGCGAAAGTCTTCAGGGAAAAATGAAAATTCGCCTTAATATAAATATGGATGGAAAGCATAATGAAGTCTATTGGAGTGATGAATTTCCGAAAGCAATCGAATGGCTTTTCTTCAGCAACAGTGAATCTTAATCAAAATGAAATTAATAGTAACTAATCATTCAAACTCAGCTTTAGACCTTCGGATTATTCCGGTTATTGAAGATTTCTTTCAAGAAATAATGAAAGAAAAGCTTCCTGATTTGACGCTATCGACTGCAATATTTTCAGGGAAGAAAGATTCAACCTATCTATTTCAACAAGAAGATACTTTAATCTTGCTTGTTGGATTGGGAAAGTCGCCAGAATCTGAATCGATTGAAAAAAGTTTTCGCCGAATCCTTTCCAAACAAGCTGATCTAATTACAATAGCTGTGAAAATTGATTTTGCACAGGCATTTAACGCTATTCAAGTTGAAGCTGCTTTGGTGGGTTTCCAACTTGGCGGCTATTCTTTAGATTTTTTCAAAAGAGCAGAAGACAAGAAAAAAGATTTCTCGAAACTGAGCTGTGAAGTTAGCAGTGTATTAGAAAATCTTGAATTGATCATGACTCGTGCGCATGAAATCGCCAAAGCTAAAATTGAAGCTTTCCGTTTAGTAGACCTTCCTCCTAATGTTTTGACTCCAGAATATTTATCAAACTGGGCAACTAAACTTAGCGAAACGCTAGACTTAAAAGTCACTGTTTTTGATTCCAAGAAAGCAAAGGAAGAAGGTCTTGAGGCTTTCCTAGCTGTCGGAAGAGGAAGTGCTAAAGAGCCTAAATTCATCATTCTAAACTATACACATCCTGAGGCTAAGTTTCACTTGGGCTTAGTGGGTAAGGGAGTCACCTTTGACACAGGTGGTTTGAATGTGAAAACTCAGGGAATGGTGCATATGAAATCCGATATGGGAGGAGCCGCGACAGTTCTTGCTGCGACCCAATTAATCGCTGCACTAAAACTTCCGATTAATTTAACTACAATCGTCCCCGCAGTGGAAAATGCGATCGATAAAGACGCCTATTTGCCTAGTGAGGTAATCCAAAGTCATGCAGGTTTGAGTATTGAGGTGATTGACACCGATGCAGAAGGCAGGCTGATTTTAGCGGATGGTCTTTCCTATTTAGTTAAAAACTACAACCCGGATCAAATCATTGATTTTGCTACACTGACTGGTAGCAGCGTCGGGACTTTTGGTTACGAATGCGGAGCGCTTTTCTCTAATTCTGAAAAATTGGGTTTGCAACTCCAAACTGCCGGAATGGAGTCTGGTGAGAAAGTATGGCCATTGCCAATGTGGGAAAGCTATCGCAAAGAAATGGATAGCGAAATCGCCGATATTAAAAATTATCACGGAAAACCGATTGCAGGTGCGATCACCGCAGCAAAATTTTTAGAAGCGTTTATTCATGAGCATCCTAACTGGGCTCATCTCGATATCGCAGGTGTAGCTTATGGCGATAGTGAATTTTCAAAAACAAAGACAGGAACTGCATTTGGCGTTCAATTATTACTTAAATTCATCGAAAATCAGCTCTAACTATGGATCAGCCAGGGAAAACCTTTTTATGCATTTCTAATTTTTTCAAAGGAAATGCCTTTCTAATCGCTTTAAAAAAACAAGGAAACCGAGTTTTCTTGATCACTTCAGAGAAATTAAAAGATAAACCTTGGGCCTTCGAATACATTGATGAAGTGTTTTATATGCCAGGTCAGGACTTGGACTGGGATTTAGATCTATTGATGAAGGGTGTTGGTGGATTGATGAAAAATCATAAAATCGAAGCCATCATAGCTTTGGATGATTACGATGTCGAAAAAGCAACTTTCCTTCGTGAAAACCTCCGGATCGCAGGGATGGGTCAGACCACGGGAAGATTTTTCCGTGACAAATTAGCCATGCGAATCAAAGCGAAGGATTCTGGTATTAAAGTCCCTTCATTCGCTGCTCTTTTCAACGATGAAGACATCAATCAATTTGCAGATCAGGTTCCAGCGCCTTGGGTTTTAAAACCAAGATCAGAAGCATCAGCGCATGGTATCATCAAAGTTGAAAACAAAGAGGATTTGTGGAAAAACATAGATGAACTTGGAGAAAATCGTCTGTATTATCTCGTAGAGCAATTTAAACCAGGTAATGTATACCACGCTGATGGCTTAATGCTGGATGGGAAAAATATCTTCTGCGCCGTATCCCAATACCTCTCCACTCCTATGGAAATTTCCCAAGGAGGAGGAATCTTCCGGTCTGCAAATTTGAAATATGGTTCTGATGACGAAAAGGCAATCAAAAAAGCCAATGCAGACATTATGAAAGCATTCGGTATGAAAGCGGGAGCCACTCATACCGAATTCATAAAATCAAAAGAGACTGGAGAAATATATTTTCTTGAAACTTCTTCTCGAGTGGGTGGCGCACATCTAGCAGAAATGGTCGAAGCTGCTACGAATGTAAATCTTTGGGCAGAGTGGGCCAAAATTGAGGATGCAAAGGCAAAAAACCTTAAATATCAGTTGCCCAAAATAACCAAACACTACGCAGGAATTCTACTTACGTTATCTAAAGATGAGCATCCTGATTTGAGCACTTTCGATGATGAGGAAGTTTATTTTAGAGTTCCTCTAGCATATCATGCTGGCTTGATCGTTAAGTCAAAAGAAAAAAAACGAGTGATGGAGTTATTGGATAGTTATGCAATTCGATTTGCCCAAGATTTATCAACAGTTGCTAATGCTCCGGAACTTAAGAAGTTTCACTAAAACTTCTCCTCGACCCCTAATCCAAATAAAGCAAAGTCATATTTGACAGGATCTTCGGAATCATATTCCCTCAGCCTCTCAGTCAGCTCGATCGCAGTCTGCCAGTCAGTCTGTTTTCGCGTGATCAAACCTAACTTTCTGCCTACACGATCCACATGAAGATCACAGGGACAGATCAGTTGAGAAGGACTTATTTTTTTCCAAATCCCAAAATCTACTCCATTATCATCTGAGCGTACCATCCAACGGAGAAACATATTAATTCGCTTGCATGCAGCTTTCCGCTGAGGAGTAGCAATATGTTTTTTGGTTCTGCTGGGAGCATCATCTAGCGAAAAGAAAAACTCCTGAAATTGAGTTAAAATCGAATACATCGAATCGGCTTTTCCAGTTTGTCCGAGAAGAAAAGCTTCTTCTAATGAAGCATGGTTTTTGTAAAACCAGCTAAAAAAATGAATGAAATACAGGGTATCTATATCATTGAAAGTCCGGTGCTTAAAAGTCAAAAATGGCTTTAAGTCAGATTCCAAATGATGTAGCATAAACTGATGAGGATCATTATCCATCAGCTCAAACAGTTCCTTACACTTGTTAAGTATGGTTTTTCGTTGTCCCCATGCCAAAACCGCAGCGAAGAATCCTGAAATCTCAATATCCTCTTTTTTAGAAAAACTACGAGGAATTGAGATCGGATCGAGAATGATGAAATTTGGGCGGTTGTAGTAAGCTACTTTTTCATCTAAAAACCCCTTTAGATCTTGCATCAAAGGGCGACTTTTACCTCACCACCCTGAGTGCCATCAAACCACTTGAAAGAAAGATGATTCTTCTCAACTTGAGAAACATGCCAATCAAAACACTTTATTGTGGTAAGTGACTTTAGCGAATCTTCATCAGGCACATACAGACAAATATCAAAATCTGGAAGGTCTTTAGATTCGGTAGCATTCCATTTTTCAAGAATAAAGCCCTCCTCAATCACTCTGACTTTCTTTCCAAAAATATAATCTTCAAGTACAGAAGGAACTCCATCTTTTCTTCGAAATTTAAATCCAGAAGGTCCAAACATGATCTGCTTACAGACTTTTGCCTCTATCAATTCAGAAGAATACGCTAAAGTCTCCCAATCTGTCTCATTCAACACCAAAGTCTTTCCTTCAGGTTTAATTCTCGCTAATAGCTGGGATAACAAGGAGAAGACATATGTAACTCCTATGAAAAGTAATCCAAAACTTGCTAGAATCGGGTAAGAGATTATAAAGATCAGATTCCAGATAAATCGGAAAGTATGATGGAAAAATAGCTGGATACGGTTCATTTACTTAAAGTAAGCTTACAAAATTAGAGTTAAAGCCTTGAAAAGCAAAAAACAGCTTGGAGATTAGAAGTTGATGGATATCCTAAAAACTAGAAATGACCTGCAAGGTGCTCATCCTTTCTAGCCAAAGTTCAAGATTTATCAATACATGATTTCTACTGGGAATCGACCATTAACAGCTTTCAGATGATCAAAAGCGGCTTGAGAAAGCTTTATTACCAGTTTTGAGTTATCGCCAGTTTCAGGAAGTGTCCCCACTACTCGAGCGAAAATAGTTACATCATTTTGTTCATTTTTCACCCTCATAATTGTTCCAATTGGTGCAGTACGGTGAAGAACCAAATACTTTTTATGACCACCAGTTCCTTCGATCAGTTCAGCTTGGCCTAATTCTTTTAAATTTTTGAATCCTCCTGAGGTGTTTTCAACAGTGGGTTCTATGTTCATTTCTGACACATCTGAAACAACACGAGGAGTACCGATCACAGGTACTTTAGATTCTTCTGGTTGACCTCGACCTACTTTTAACACTTGGCCTTCTTTCAAATTATTGGATGTCAACGAGTTCCAAGTAATTACATCCTCAACTTTAGAACCGTACTCATTTGATATTGAAAACAACGTTTCACCTGATTTTACGGAATGAGAAATCCAATCTCCAGGAACGATAGGTGCTGTGTTTTTAGTGACCGCTTGGTTGCTAGTCCGAATTGTCTCAGCGACTGGTGCAGCGGGCTTTTTTTCCTCTTGTTTTGGTTGGGGCTTGGCTTTTACTTCTTTAGGCTTTTCTATTGGAATTTGAGCGATAGTGACCGGAGCGGTTTGTATTTCTGGAGTTAGTTTTACTTCAGGCGTACTAGCAAGAGTTGCATTTGGAATTAATAAGGATTGACCAACACTAAGGTCATTTCCTTTCAATTCATTTGCTTTCATTAGCTCATCCACCGTCACCCCATATTTTTTAGAGATAAAAAAAAGTGTTTCTCCAGATCCTACCTTGTGCAAGCTAGTGCCTGCCGGAAGCGCAGATTTAGAGATAAATGGAATTCGAATTGTTTGACCGATCTGCAAACCAGCTTTTAACACTTCATTGGCATTGACGATATCACCAACAGAAGCTTGATATCTTCGGCTGATTCCAAAAAGTGTTTCTTTCGGATCAACTTTATGTAGAATATAAGATTGCTCCCCTACTCGCTCCACACGAAGGGAATCGAAAGTTGAAGCCTTGGAATTTATAGAAAAACCAAAAAGAGTAAAAAAGGTTAAAACAAGGCAGGATAGATGTAAAGTCTTATATCTCATAGTCTTTTATGATTTAGAGCGATTTTAAAAGTGGCTAAAGTGAATTTGGAATCTAACAAAACAAGAATTATGCTAGAAAAGCAATTTCTAAGGCATTCCTGTTAAAATATAAAAATCGTTTTTTCCATTAAAAACAAGGGTTCAAGGAGTAATTCGTATCTTTTCTCCTGCAAAAAGCATATTCAATGAAAATCATTCTATCACAAGTTCTAATCCTTATTCTCATTTCGATGGGGACTAATCTTGCTCAAATCTCATCCAGTGAGCCAAAGAAGGTGTTTATTTTTAAAATAGATGAGGATATCGATCCTGGAATGAATCGAAGAGTGAAGCTAGCCTTGGAAAAGGCACAAGAAATTTCAGCAGACCTAATTCTAATCGAAATGGACACTTATGGTGGAGCGGTTAATGATGCGGATGATATTCGAACCATGATCTTGGAGTCCACCATTCCAGTTTATGTATTTATCAATAAGGATGCAGCCTCTGCCGGAGCATTGATATCCATTGCAACAGACAGCATCTATATGGCTCCGGGTGCAAGTATCGGCGCTGCTACAGTTGTAAATGGTACAGACGGTGCAGCTGCCCCAGATAAATATCAATCCTACATGAGATCGATGATGCGAAGCACCGCTGAAGCAAAAGGAAGAGATCCTAAAATTGCGGAAGCAATGGTAGATGAAAAGATAAAGATTGAGGGAATAAGTGAAGAAGGCTCGGTGATTACTTTTTCGGTATCAGAAGCCATCAAATATGGCTTCTGTGAGGGAGAATATAATAGCATTGATGAAATACTCCAAGCTCAAAATCTTCAAAATGCAGAAATAATCAACTATGAGGAAGATCAAATCGAACAGATTATTTCATTCTTTTTAAGTCCTGCTATAAGTGGGTTTTTAATTTTAATTATTATCGGAGGGCTTTATTTTGAATTGCAAACTCCGGGAATTGGATTTCCATTACTGGCCTCTATCATCGCCGTTATACTCTACTTTATACCATTCTATTTGAGTGGACTAGCAGAAAATTGGGAGATTTTCGTCTTCATTATTGGAGTCATTCTACTCGCAGTCGAGTTATTTGTAATTCCTGGTTTCGGAATTTTTGGAGTCTTAGGGATAGTTTGTATTCTGGCTGGACTAGTCTTGGGCATGTTGCCTAATCAAAATTTTGACTTTGAGTTTGTACCTGCAGCAGATTTGTTTGGCGCCCTCCTCACCGTAATTATTGCAGCTATCGCCTCAGTCGGGATCGTATTTTGGCTCACTCCAAAAGTCAATGAATGGGGAGCTTTCAAAAGCATATCTTTGGCAACGACTCAAAAAAGAACAGATGGATATACTTCAAGTTCCTATTCAGATAGTATGGTGGGGAAAACCGGGACCGTTCACTCACGACTTCGACCAAGTGGAAGAATCCTAATCGACGGAGAAGTTTATGATGCATACTCTAGGGGCGAGTTTGTCGAGCAAGGCGAAAAAATCATTGTGATTTCCACTGAGGGAACTTCACTTAAAGTGAAAAAGCACGAGGCTTAAAAGAATTTGGTATTTTGCGCCATGAATTCATCTCAGACCATCTATGAGATTCTCGGTCAGGATCAGATCAATCAATTAGCTTCAGATTTTTATCAAGAAGTCGCCTTAAAGCCCCATTTAAGAAGTCTTTATCCTGAAAATCTAGCAGAAGCTGAAGCACGCCTAGCCTTATTTTTGATTCAAGTATTTGGAGGTCCTCAAACCTATTCAGAGCTGCGGGGCCACCCCAGACTACGAATGCGCCATTTCAAATGGGAAATTAACGCTCGAATGAGAGACCTTTGGTTGGAAGCAATGTTTACTGCTATGGACAAACAAAGCCTTGACCCTACCCTCAAAGCAGCTATGTCGAGCTATTTTACCAATACAGCCAATCACATGATCAACCATGAGTAAGCTATTACAAATCTGCTATACGGCTTACGCAGGAATAGTATTTGTACTTTCATTTTTATTGATTTTCCCATTTTTATTACTATGTATCTGGATTCCCGGATTCAAAAAATTTGGTAGAAAAATCAATCGTTATTGGGCGAGAACTTACTTTGGGTTGATCTTTTTACCAGTAGAGATCATACAAGACTGTAAACTCGAAAAAGGAAAAGGCTATATATTTTTAGCCAACCACTTTAGCTACTTAGATATTCCAATGATGGGTTTTATCCCCGGAGACGTGCTTTTTGTTGGGAAAGCTTCCATTCGAAAAGCTCCACTTTTTGGATATTATTTCAAGAGTCTTCACATCGCAGTAGATCGTGAACGATTAAAAAGCAGAGCTGAAACCATGCGAAGAGCTGGCGAAGCTCTTGACCAAGGAAGTGGGATTATTCTTTTTCCAGAAGGTGGTATCTACACCAAAGCAGCACCTCAAATGATTCCATTCAAAAATGGGGCATTCAGATTAGCCTTAGACAAACAAATCCCTATCATCCCTGTCACGTTAGCATATAATCATCTAATTTTACCAGACGATGGGAAATTTCTCCTTCATTGGAGAAAGGCCAAAATGCATATCCATCAAGCAATAATACCAGAAGAAAATGACACCGAGGAAAGTCTCAAAACTAAGTGTTTTCAGGTCATCCAAAAGCAACTCATTCAAGACAATCAGCTATTATGAAAATAGATAAAGAATCCATTAAGAAAATAGCCCATTTGGCTCGATTGGAATTTGACGAAAACAGCGCAGAAAAGATGTCAAAGGATATGAGTCAAATTCTAGACTGGGTGGAGCAATTAAATGAGGTAGACACAACAAATGTGGAGCCGCTGACAACCATGTCTTCTGAATTCAATGATATGCGAGAGGATAAAGTGGCAAATCAACTAGATCATGAGTCCGCACTTAAAAATGCTCCAAAAAGAGATGCTGAATATTTCAGGGTACCGAAGGTTTTAGAATAATGCTCAACTTATCATCCAAATACTCAAGTAATTTTATCAACAAACTAGCCCTCCTTTTAGTAATCTTGGGAGGGCTTTTTGCGGGCTATTACTTACTTCAAGATCCTTATCCGTATCAAAATATCACGACCGCTTTATTTTCGGAACGAATCGCTATTCCATTTGATTGGGTACAAATTGGCCCAATTTCATTCCCAATTCAGGTAGATAATTTTTTGATTTTTCAGGAATTCAAATCATTAAGGCCTGATTTTCAGATCGCAGAAGCCTATGGATTTGCTATTGGGATTGGATTTGTCTGTAGCTTGTTCTTAGCTTACCTCAGCGAGTTCAAAAAGGTCTACTTCATTATTGGAGGGGTAGCGTGGATCATTCTACTCACACTGAGTGATTTTAATGGGCTAAATATTGGAGGCGTTTCATCAAACTATCCACTGATTATCGCTTTACTGGGATCCTTAATTCCGCTATTAATCCTCTATGTATGGGGTCAGCAGTGGGCTTTTCTCCTCAAATGGCTCTTTTTGGCAAGTAGTATAGGACTCAGCACGTGGCTATTAATTAGCCTCAGTCAGGTGGTAAATCCTTTGCTTTATCTTTCAGAACACACCCTAATTATAAGCTTTTGCCTTGCACTCGCCTGGATTTTCTGGAATGGACATGCAGTGGTTTCGGGATTATACCTCATTATAGCTCGAGCAAATCAAACTTACCAGCTTAAAGTCTCCATCCAGATTTTGATAGTTTCGGCCATTTATCTGTTTGCTGTTTTTTTTATTTTCCTAGAATTGACCGGAGAAAGCGGATTGCCTTTCCCTACATTTTCTCCAATCTATTTACTTTTCCCAATGGGAATTTTTGGCTGGATTTCTATTAAAGCCAAAGTTGAACAAAGTTCTGAATTAATTACTGATAGTAAAGCAATTAAGACTTTGCATCTGATCGGATTTGCACTGACTTTATGGTTGGTTTGGAAACTAAAAGTTACCGGGAATGTACCCGGTGAAGAGCTTTTGAAGCATCTGATCAGTTATTCACAAATTGGCTTCTCACTATTCTTTATAGTCTATTTATTCTCGAATTTCTTGGGAGTAATGGATTCTGGAAAAGCCGTCGACCGAATCGTTTATAAACCACTCGCACTTCCTTATTATCATTTGCGTATTGGAGGCTTGATCACCATGTTAGTATTGATCACCTATTCCGATGCGATTATAAGTGTGCAAGTAAATGCGATGACGACGAATGTTTTGGCTGATTATTATTACCAAACGGATCAAAAACTCGAAGCCAGTATTCTCTATGAAAATGCTTGGATCCGATACCGTAGAAATCCCAAGGCAAAACATGCTATCGCTCACTTGCTCTTAGAACTCAAGCAACCGAGTTTGGCAAAGAAACATTTGGAAGAAAGCTTTGCGGAAGCTCCTCAAGTAGATAATATCCTCTTACTTAGCGATCAGCTCCATGCTGAAAATGCCATTTTTGAATCGGTTTACTATTTAGAAAGAGGATTAAACTACTTTCCAAACCATCCAAAACTGGTCAATAATCTGGCTTTATTCTACACCAAGATCAATAAGCGAAAAGAAGCCATTGAGTTGTTAGCAAATGCAACAGCACAAGATGAGGTTCTATTTTCCAATCTTTCGGCTTTAGAAACATTGGCTGGAAAAACAAATGGAAAACCCCTTGAATCAAATGATTTAATAGCTCGGATCAATTCGCTGGCAGCATCCAACTTTCTTGGAAATACACCAAATGTGGACTTGACTAACGGTATAGAAAAAGATCTTCAAAGTTCCTCCAGCCAAATCCTGATTAATTCTGGCTACCGAAATCTTTTCGCCTCCCAAAAGAAAAATCATCCAGATTCAGACCTAAAAATGTTAGACAGCTTGGCCAGCAGTGAAGCTTTCGAAGGCTATCAAATGCAACTGCAAGAAACAGCGGTTATCAGAAGTCTGGCTGCGGGAAGAGTAGTCGATGCGGTTAAAAATTTGAATGGCCTCGCCTTCCGAAACCCAGGCGATGCGGGCTATTACCTTCAATTATCTACTTTGATTTTAGCTCAAAACTTAGATTTCAGAAAGGCTGCCTTAGAACTTGAAGTAGCTCAGGAAAAAGGTTTTCAAGCTTTTGAATCACATCATTGGAGTATTTTTGGATTGGGAGGAATGCCAGAGAAAGCGCTTGAATTACGTGAAAAGTTTGAGGTTTCACTGCCCGCATATCTTTCTGAAGAAGGAACAATCACTGCATCGTACTTGAATTTGATTAGCACTTTTCATCAAAGTCTTCCAAAGAGTTTATTCACCGCTTGGACTAGTTTTCCAGAAAGTGATTTCAAAACTGATATAGCCATTCGCTTGATTACACACAAATCCCATGGTCTTCAAGCCGACCAAGTTAAAGAATTGGGTAATTACATTTCAAGTAAAATCGGTGTTCAGAATAAGTTGATGCCCTACCTTGAAAATCCAGACTTAAAATCTATTAGTTCAGTCAATTCGCTTATGGATTGGTTGGGATTAGGAGAAGAATTAACGGGAAATCCTTATTACTCCCCTTTGATTCTCAGTGCTGCTTTGGTAAATACAGATCCCTTAGCTAGGTACGAAATCCTCAATTCAGCTACCGAATTCAATCGAGATCCGCTTATTTGGATAGAGAAAATTAAGGCTGCAGAAACAATGGGACTAGACAATTATGCAGCAGAAGCATTGATCCAATTGCAAGAGTGGCTTACAGCTGATGAGATTTTAGCCCTTCAAAATAGAAACAATTGAAAATCATTGACGTAATTTGAAGAAGGTCTTTTGGACTAATAAATACTAAACCACTAACTTATCTCAAAATTAGACGCATGAGTAAAATCATTGAAACCCACGAAATCAACAAAACCTACAAAATGGGCTTTGAGGTCATCGAAGCTTTGAAATCAGTTACCATCGATATCAATCGTGGTGAATATGTGGCTTTCATGGGCCCTTCTGGTTCCGGTAAATCTACCTTGATGAATATTATAGGCTGCTTGGACACTCCTACTTCCGGAAGCTATATTTTGAACAATAAGGATGTGTCAAACATGACTGAAAATGAATTGGCTGAGATCAGAAATAAAGAGATCGGATTCGTATTCCAAACTTTCAATCTTTTGCCTAGAGCTAGCTGCTTAGATAACGTAGCGCTGCCTCTTGTTTATGCAGGTTTTAGTAAGGCCGACCGTCAAGAGCGAGCTTTCCAAGCACTTTCTAATGTAGGCTTAGGAGATCGTACTAAGCACAGACCAAATGAACTTTCAGGTGGACAAAGACAGCGGGTTGCAATCGCCAGAGCTTTGGTGAATGACCCGAGTATTATCCTTGCCGATGAACCAACAGGTAATTTGGACTCTAAAACTTCCTACGACATCATGGAGCTTTTTCATGAGCTCCACGCAAAAGGAAACACAATTATCATGGTGACTCACGAAGATGACATCGCTCACTATGCACATCGAATCGTAAGACTGAGAGATGGATTGGTTGAAAGTGACACTGTAAATGCAAATCCAAGTCGGGCAGATACACTACACGTCTAAGAAGTCACTTTATCAAAATAGATTCTTATTTTTGTCCCAAGACATAAGGAGGAGGAGATGAAAATATACACCAAGACAGGCGACCAGGGAATCACGTCACTATTAGGAGGCACGAGAGTTCCAAAGTCGGACCTGCGCATTGATGCTTATGGCACTGTAGATGAGCTTAATTCCTACATAGGTCTATTACGTGATCAGCCCGTAAATGCAGACAGAACTGACGTATTAAAAGAAATTCAAGATAGGTTATTTACAATAGGAGCCGATTTGGCCACAGTTCCAGGTAAGGATAAAGTGAAAAAACCCGACTTACATCCTGAGGACATTGAACTCTTGGAAAATGAAATGGATCAGATGGAGCTTAGACTCCCTCCATTAACAGCTTTTATTCTCCCAGGTGGTCATACCTCGGTATCATTTTGTCATGTAGCACGAACTGTCTGCAGAAGAACCGAACGAATTACTGTAGAATTGGCCTCATTCGAGCCTGTATCAGACCTTGTAATCCAGTATTTGAATAGACTTTCTGATTACCTATTTGTATTGGGCCGAATAATGGCTCTTGAACTAGATGTAGAAGAAGTTACCTGGAAACCCAGAATTTAATCATTACTATCCTAGCAGGAAAAGCTAGTAAATTTCAATTTTATGAAAACAGCACTCGATTTCCCAGTTACAAAAACCCAAAATTCCAAACTAGCCACTACGGATTTTTCAAATCTAGTTTTTGGAAAGACAATCAGTGACCACATGTTTGTCGCGGACTATAAAAATGGAGAATGGACTGATTTGAGGATTGAGCCATATGCGCCGCTTTCATTAAATCCCGCCAATGCAACCTTACACTATGGCCAATCTATATTTGAAGGAATGAAGGCTTATAAGAATGAAGAGGATGAAGTGATCGTATTCAGAGGCGATGCCAATTGGAAAAGACTAAATGAGTCAGCTGAGCGGATGTGTATGCCGCAAATCCCTCAAGAAATCTTTATGGATGGATTGATGACACTTCTTGATTTAGATCGGGATTGGGTTCCTACTGCAAAAGGTTCATCACTTTATGTTCGCCCATATATGTTTGCCACAGATGATTACATTGGTGTTAAACCGTCTGAGACATTCAAGTTCATCATTTTTACTTGCCCTGTTGGGAACTACTATAGCAAGCCAGTAAGTGTAAAAGTGGAGACCAAATACACCAGAGCTGTGGCAGGTGGAACAGGTGCCGCAAAAACTGCTGGTAACTATGCAGCTTCGCTTTACCCAGCCTTGCAAGCTCAAAAAGCAGGCTATGATCAACTTCTGTGGACTGATGGGAAAAGTCACACCCTCATCGAGGAAAGTGGTACAATGAATGTAATGTTTAAGATAGATGGGAAACTCATCACTGCTCCAACAAATACAGGAACTATTTTGAAAGGAATCACAAGGGATTCTGTTATCCAACTTGCTAAAGATTGGGACGAACCTCTTGAAGAACGATTCTTGGCCGTATCCGAACTGGAGACTGCTTTAAAATCAGGCACACTTGAGGAGGCTTTTGGAACAGGCACAGCTGCTACCATTGCACATATCGAACGGATAAATATTAATGGAACTGACTATATCCTTCCTGAAAAGGACGCCGACTCTTTTTCATACCGCGTTCTTTCAGAATTAGATGGAATCAAATACGGGGAAATAGAAGACACCCATAATTGGGTTGTAAAAATTTAATAAATATCAGCGAGAAGTTTTTCTCGCTTTTTTTTTAAAAATCTGGTTTGATAACTTACCTAATTCCAAACAATAGCACTATAAGTCACAATTAGTTGTTCACTTTCCATAGTGATAAAAAAATTGCTTACTCAATTTAGGAGAAATAAGAAAGGTTTCGAGACTTACTCTCAACCTTTCCTAATCAAATAGCGGTTTAAAAGATAAATACAACAAGTAAACCTATTCCTTCTAAATACATAGCTCAAAAGTGTTATTTTCACCTTATGAAAACCAAGATAGGTTCTTCAACTAAGTTACTGAACATGCGGCTTGCTTTATATTTCCCGAAAACTAAAATTCAAAAAAAAAATAGGATTCTCCCGGTAATCCTATTTCTTTTTCTGGTTTTATTCGGTACAAAAAATGCATTTGCCCAATCAAGGGACTTCTTGCTTCTAAAACGCGGAGCAAATCAAAAATCGCAAATCCGTTTTTATCCTGGAGAGAACATCACGTACAAAAGTGATAAACTCGGCTACTTTATTACTGATAAAATCGTCCGCCTTGATCAAGATTTTGTTTTCCTCAGCGAAAACATCTTACGAATCGAAAATATCATGGAGATTGATATTCAGGACAAAGATCCACGAAATCGAACATTGAGAAATTTGAATGCATTGATTTTAGGAGCTGGAGTTATTTTAATCAGCGTAGAATCAATCAATAGTATATATCAAACCGAAAATTTCTCCATTGATCGAGGGGTGGGTATTACCTCGGCGATTTTGATCGGAACAGGCTTGGCATTACTCCCATTACGATATAAAACTTTTAAAAATGAGGGACGAAACAAAATTCAGATCATCCAAATGCGAATGGATTAATAAATTCAAATAGCATATTCAGATTTTTTTTCGGACTTTTGCAGCTTAAATTTTAACCTAGACAGATGACTTCAGAACAACTGAAAGACTTGAAAGCCCGCACATCGGCTTTGAGGAGGTATCTTTGACTACGATCGTAAGAAAGTAGAAATCGAAGACTTTGAGGCCATTTCGGCCCAGCCAGAATTTTGGAACGATCCAGATGAGGCAGAAAAAACAATGAAACAAATTCAGGCCCGAAAGGCTTGGACAGGAGCTTTTGAAAACTTGGATCAAATCATCCAGGACCTTGATGTATTGTATGAATTTTACAATGCTGACGAAGTCTCTGAAGATGAAATCAAAGCGGAATACAAGAAAGCCCAAAGTGCTGTAGAAGAGCTCGAACTCAAAAAAATGCTATCGTCCGAGGAAGATCAGCTGAACGCAGTTCTTGAGATTAATCCAGGTGCTGGCGGAACAGAAAGTAACGATTGGGCTTCGATCCTTATGCGGATGTATATCATGTGGGGGGAAAAAAATGGCTATAAAGTCAAAGAAGTAGATGTACAACAAGGAGAAGTCGCAGGGATCAAATCTTGTACTTTGGAATTTGAAGGGCCTTTAGCTTTCGGCTTCTTAAAGTCGGAAACTGGAGTTCATCGACTTGTTCGGATCTCCCCTTTTGATTCCGGAGGACGAAGGCATACTTCTTTTGCCTCTGTGTATGCTTATCCTGAAGTCGATGACACCATTGAAATCGACATAAATCCAGCAGATATCGAACTTCATACTTCTCGTTCTGGCGGTGCCGGAGGGCAAAATGTGAACAAGGTGGAGACGAAGGTCCAACTGACGCACAAACCTACAGGTATTGTGGTAGTTTGTCAGATCGAGCGTTCTCAGCTTGCTAACCGTGAAAAAGCGATGCAAATGATGAAATCCCGCTTGTATCAGCTGGAATTGGAAAAGCGAAATGCTGAAATTGCTAAAATCGAATCATCCAAACTACGCGTAGACTTTGGGTCGCAGATCAGAAACTACGTGTTGCATCCTTATAAATTGGTTAAGGACAATCGTACAGGCCATGAAACCTCCGATGCTCAAAGTGTACTAGATGGCGGCCTTAATGAATTTATGAAAGCCTACCTACTCGCCCAAAGCGAGGAACAAGTAACCAAAGACTAACCAACAATAAAGGCCGGATTTTTCTCCGGCCTTTTTTCATAC
>Ga0136655_1000278_pt1 | contig 23262 bp, 21 predicted proteins | sample CPBDNA_2_FD_94863 | JGI IMG/M metagenome (GOLD analysis project Ga0136655, IMG submission 94863) | Freshwater to marine salinity gradient microbial communities from Chesapeake Bay, USA - CPBay_Spr_15_0.8_DNA (version 2) | ecosystem: Environmental > Aquatic > Marine > Coastal | place: USA... | reverse complement strand
TATTGCTTTCATAGCCTCTTTGATGGCAGTCATAATTTCTTTCTCTAAACTCATATTCTTATTTTTTTAGGTGTTGGTAATGCTCCTTAAATGGAACTGTAGGATTATTGCGTCTGCGCACACTGATACAAAAATTAAAAATACCATTTTGTAAAACATAAAAAAACCCAGATACCATTACAGTATTTGGGCGGTTGTTATTTTATAGCCACTATCACTAGTCTACATTATCGTGTAAAAAAGAATTGTTATTAGATCGCAATTGGATCTCGTCATTCTCATTTGTAGAAAGTGTGGTTCTAGATCGATCTCTTTCTTCAGGTAATTGATCCAGTTCTACACCATGCCTTAAATAGGCTGGTTGCTTTTCTATCTCTTCTATACGGTGGGAACTTTTAAACTTAAAATTATAAGCGTGCATCTTACGCTTGCGTTCTTCTGCCCTAAGCACTAAAGCCTCATTAAGTGGCAAGTCAGTAGGATCTACCTCTTTACGCGCCTCTTGATCGATAGGTTGAGGTGTTTGCTCCACTTCTTTTATCAGGATTTTTATTTCTGGTTCGGTGCTTACTTTAACTTTAGGCTCTCGAGGTCTTGCAGCATTCAATTGATCTTCAACTTCCAAATAATCTTCTAAAGAGTACTTTTTTTCACCTTCGTCAGAAAACTCTGTTACAGGAACTACATTAATAGGATCGTTTACTTCAATATCTTCCAGATAATGGGTAGTGGTTGGGACCTCTTTTTGTTCCAATTGAGCTGATAAAGGCATGTCAAAATCTAAGAAAAACTGATCCTTTTCTTCTTCCTCTGTAATTTCTGGGGTGACCTCCTTATTAACTACCTCTTTAATGATGAATTCCTGAGCTTGATCCAAGACTTCTTCATAGATCACGTTGAGGTTTTGTATAAATTCTGTAGTAGGAATGAATACGTTTTCCTCTGCTACAGGAACCATAGTTTCCTCCACCTCTTCATCACCTAATTCATGAACGATTATTAACTGCTCGGCAGGCTCTGAAGCTTGTTCCGCTTTCGCGAAAGCGAGATGTTCTTCTACCTCTTCGTCCAGATCCATAATCAACGTTCCAGGAATTACATTGACGGAGGTTTCTTCTAAAATCGCAGTAGCACGTTGCTCCTCTTCTAGTGTATGGATAATACGCTTGGCTTCTGTATTTGATATCTCATTTTGCTGTTCTACATCAAATCCAGTGGCGATAACAGTGATGGAAATTGCGTTACCTAAGGCTTCGTCTTCTCCTACACCCATAATGATGTTTGCCACACCGCCAGCTTCATTTTGTATGTGTTCATTTATTTCACCGATTTCATCAATAGTAATTTCTTCTGTACCAGAGACGATCAATAGCAACACGTTGGTAGCGCCATCGATTTTATTATCATTCAACAAAGGAGAGTCTAATGCCTTAAGAATTCCTTCTTGAGCTCGGTTAGAGCCGGATGCTTGTGCGCTTCCCATAATAGCCGTACCGCTATTTGCGAGTACTGTTCTTGCGTCATGTAAATCAATGTTTTGGGTGTAGTGATTTGTGATCACCTCAGCAATACCTTTTGAGGCAGTAGCAAGTACCTCATCAGCTTTAGAGAATCCTGCTTTAAAACCTAAGTTTCCATAAACATCTCTCAATTTATTGTTATTGATAATGATCAGAGAGTCTACACTTTTACGGAATTTTTCTATTCCTTTTTGTGCCTGCTCATTGCGTACTTTTCCTTCAAACTGAAAAGGTGTTGTGACAATACCTACGGTAAGAATGTCCATATCGCGGGCAATTTGTGCAATTACTGGAGCAGCTCCTGTTCCAGTTCCTCCACCCATTCCAGCGGTAATGAATACCATTTTGGTATTAGAATCTAAAAGCGCTCTAACGTCTTGTATACTTTCTTGAGCTGCGCGTTCTCCTACTTCAGGATTTGCCCCAGCTCCTAAACCTTCCGTTAGGGTTACTCCTAGTTGTATTTTGTTAGGTACAAGACTGTTTTCAAGGGCTTGTGAATCTGTGTTACAGATGACAAAATCTACTCCTTTAATTCCTTGCTGGTACATGTGCTTGATGGCATTGCTACCACCTCCACCTACCCCGATGACTTTGATGACGTTTGATTTGTTTTTAGGCAAATCAAAGGCGATGCTGTTAAATTCTTCACTCATAATATGGCTACTTTATGGTTTAAGCTTTGTGGTGGTTTCACCACGATATTCTTATTTAGTGTTGCAAGCGAGTAGTCTAAACTGAATTACTCTGCTTTGTCAAGAAACTCTTTAAACTTGGTTGCCCAAGCATCAAAAATTCCCTTCTTTTTTATTTCTTCAGAAATAGTTGAAGCTTCTTCTTCTGTTTCTTCGACTTCTTCTATTGGTTGCTCTAGAACTGGTTCTTCTACTGCTTTTTCTTCATCTTGATCAAAGTGTCCTTCCAGACCTTTCATTACCAATCCTACTGCTGTTGCAAACAATGGACTGGTACTTTCTGTATCGCTATCCCCAGCGAGGTGCTCATTGGGGTAGCCTATTCTGCTAGGCATTCCTGTCACATACTCTGCTAGTTGTTTAATATGTTTTAACTGGCTACCTCCTCCAGTCAAAACTACTCCTGCAATCAATTGCTTTTTAGGCTCGTCATGACCGTAGTTTTTAATCTCTACAAAAACCGTTTCTAAAATCTCAATCACACGAGCGTGAATGATCTTACTCAAATTTTTAAGTGTGATTTCCTTAGGCTCGCGACCTCTTAATCCAGGAATGGAGACTATTTCGTTTTCTTTATTCTCACCAGGCCATGCACTACCAAATTTTGTTTTGAGCAGCTCTGCATGTTTTTCTATGATGGAACAACCTTCCTTAATGTCTTGAGTAATGATGTTTCCTCCTTGAGGAATTACGGCTGTATGGCGTATAATTCCGTCTTTAAAAATAGCAAGGTCTGTTGTTCCCCCACCTATATCAATTAAAGCAACACCAGCTTCTTTTTCTTCTTGACTCAAAACTGCATCTGCACTTGCAAGTGGCTCTAGAGTAATTGTCTTTAATTCCAGATCGGCACTTTTTACACATCTATAAATATTGCGTATGGAAGCTACCTGTCCCACAACCACATGAAAATTGGCTTCCAAACGACCTCCGTACATTCCTACAGGTTCCTTTACGTCTGACTGACCATCAATTTTATATTCTTGAGGGAGCACGTGAATAATTTCCTCTCCAGGAAGCATGACTAATTTAAACACCTGATTACAAAGGGTTGCAATATCTTCTTGATTAATAACCACTTCACTATCTGCTCTAGTAATGTAATCACTGTGTTGCAAACTTCGTATGTGCTGTCCTGCAATCCCTACAGTCACCTCTTTTATTTTAATCCCGCTTACTGCTTCTGCCTGGCTTACCGCCTGTTGTATAGAAGTTATGGTTTGAGTAATATTGTTGACCACCCCGCGGTGTACCCCCAAACTTTTTGACCTTCCCACACCTAGAATCTCAAGTTTACCGTATTCATTTTTACGACCGATCATAGCTACAATCTTAGTAGTACCTATATCCAGCCCTACTGCATATTCTTGTTGTTCCATTTTCCTACTTTTTTATTACTACTACTTGATTGTCAAATCGCAAATCTATTGAATGGATCTCGCTCCATGCGGTATCCTTTTGCATCTTTGCAAGAAAGGCTTTGTAATTCATCATTTTATGCTCTAGTTTCTCTACTTTTCCTAACCTTACTTTAAAATCAAAAGCTCTTACCTCTAGGCTTACCTCGTCTTGTTTATCAAAGACTATTTGAGTAAAAGACGCTTTTAACAACGCATCATTTTTAATAAAATTGATCAACTCAAAAGCTTTATTCTGCACGCTCTTGCTGTACCCATAAATCAACGGAACATTAACGGTATGCTCTTTGGACAGCGGCATGATTAAATTATCTTGATCGAGATAAGCATTTGTTAGACCCATAATCCTTGCAATAGGTTTTCTAGGTTGTACAACCGCTTTTAGCAATCCATCGATAGAAACAGAAACTTCTGCATCTCTGATCATTACATTTTGAACAAGTCGCTCTTCACTCTTCTTCAAATCTAAATTTTCTATGATCAGGTTCTTAACCGTATCATTATTTTGTATCAACAATTTATTAACGTTTTTTTCAGAAATCAACGGATCGCTATAGTCTGTAAACGTGATGCTTATGTCTTTTAGTTTTCTGTTCTTATACCTACTCGACGCAAATGCGTAAAGGCTTATTACCAAGGAGATAGCCAGCAACAACTTTATGATGTTCTTTAAGTTATGCATCGCTCCATTTTTTAGTAAGTTGATTGATCTCTACCCCAATATCCCCAGCACCTAGCATCACGACAACTCTTATATGCATTTCCTTTATAAATTCTTCGAGATCTTTCTTCTCTATCACTCTAACTACCTCTGGTGCATTTTCTAAAGATGTTATTTTTTGACACAAGAGTTCTGAATGAATTCCATCAATCGGAAGTTCTCTTGCTGGATAGATCGCTAACAAGCCCACTTTATCAAACTGAGATAATGCTAGCGCAAATTCGTCCATAAAATCACGTGTTCTAGAGAATAAATGCGGTTGAAACACCACTAATTTTTTCTCTTTTGGATACATTTCTGTAACAGCTTGAAACACGGCCTTGATTTCTGCAGGGTGATGTGCATAGTCGTCTATCAATACCCTATTTGGGGTATCCATACGATACGTAAACCTGCGCTCAACTCCAGGAAAAGAGGCCAAAGCTAGCTGGAGTTTTCCTGCATCTACTCCGTATTCTAAAGCTACCGCCATAGCCATAAGTGCATTACTCAGGTTGTGCCTGCCAGGTAATTTTAAATAGCAATTTTCTAAAATACCTTTAGGGGTTTTCAAGTCAAAATGATACGCACCGTCTATAATCACTTCGTGAAGCGCTTGATAGTCCCCAGAATCAAGCCCTATCTGAAGTCCTTTTAGATCTAAGTTTTCATTGATCAACAAGGTTTTCCCTTTTAATAAAGCCGCAAAATCATGAAAGGTCTTTTCAAAAGTCGCTGCATCCCCATAAATATCCAGATGATCTGCATCCATAGCAGTAATCCCAGCAATATCCGGATCCAATTGCATAAAAGAACGGTCAAATTCGTCTGCTTCAACAACCATAACATCTGTTCCAGAACAAATGTAATTGGTGTGGTATTCTTCTAAAATCCCCCCTAAAAATGCAGTTACTTTAATATCACTTTTGTAGAGCAAATGAGCCAGCATCGCGCTAGTAGTTGTTTTCCCATGGGTTCCAGCTATGGCTAGACAGGTCATGGTTCTAGAGATCTGACCTAGAAGTTGTGCACGTTTAATAGTGGTCACCCCGCTTTCGCGAAAGCGGACTAATTCTCCAAAGTCAACCGGTACCGCTGGGGTATAAATAACTTGTGCCGTTTGTGCGTTTTTGAATTCCTTAGGGATCATTTCAAAATGGTCTACATAATGAATAGCAATACCCTCTGCCTCTAATTTTTCAGTTAATGAAGTAGCCACCCGATCGTAGCCGGCTACTTTTTTACCTTGTTCATTTAGGTAACGAGCCAGCGCACTCATCCCTATTCCACCAATCCCGATAAAATAAAAATGTGATAGGTGTTCTAACTCTTTCATTGGAGTAATTGCTCTAATTGGTTAACAATAGATGTTGTAGCGTCTGGAAGCGCTTGCTTTTTTATGTTTTCAGAAAGTTTTTTCTGTAATTCTAGATCAGCATATAAGCCTTCCCAAATTGTGGTGAAATACTGATCAAGATCTTCTTCTTTAATCATCAAGGCAGCGTTTTGCGCTGTTATGGCTTGTGCGTTTTTAGTCTGATGATCTTCAGCCACATGAGGTGACGGAATAAAAATGACCGGCTTACCAGCTATACAAAGCTCTGAAATCGAACCAGCTCCAGCACGCGAGATGATAAAATCTGCTGCGGCGTATGCGAAATCCATTCTGTTTAAAAAGGCGTGAACTTGCACACCTTCTTGGTTTCTAGTTTGGTACTCTTCATAATAGAATTTTCCGCATTGCCAAATAATTTGCACATCCTCCTTTAATACGTGCAATTGACTTTCAATCAATTGATTCACTCTTCTTGCTCCCAAGCTTCCACCAAGTACCAATAAGGTCTTTTTAAGGGGATCTAAATGAAAGTGAGCTATTGCTTCATCTCTTAAATGAGCACTATCCAACAAATCCTGGCGTACCGGGTTGCCTGTCAAAACGATTTTTTCTTTTGGAAAAAACTTTTCTAGACCAGTACTGGCGACACAAATTTTATGGACTCTTTTACTCAGTAATTTATTAGTGATTCCTGGATAGGAATTTTGTTCTTGAATTAAAGTTGGGATTTTCATTTGATGCGCCATAAAAAGAAGCGGCCCACTGGCAAAACCTCCTGTTCCTACAGCTACATCTGGTTGGAATTTTCCAATAATTTGGAATGCGTCATAAAGACTCTTGATCACTTGAAAAGGAAAAGCCAAATTTTTAAGAGAGAAGCTTCTTTGAATTCCACTGATCCACAAACCTTTGATTTGATACCCTGCGGCTGGTACTTTTTCCATTTCCATGCGATCCTTTGCTCCCACAAATAATATCTCACAGTCGGCCCATCTTTTCCGACATTCATTTGCAATAGCAATAGCCGGGTAGATATGTCCACCGGTTCCTCCACCTGATATGATTATTTTATATGGCTTCACTGAGTACCTCTAAAGGATTCATTTCTTCTTCAGTTACTTTTTCTTGGGCAATAGCCTCTTCACGTTTTGCACTGACGCTTAACACAATTCCTATGGCCATACAAGTCATTAATATAGCAGTACCCCCGCTGCTTATCAATGGTAAGGTTTGCCCTGTCACTGGAATTAAATTAACCGCTACCGCCATATTTGTCAATGCTTGAAAAACAATAGGGAATCCTACTCCAATAACCAATAACTGACCAAAAACCGAGCTGGCCTTGGTGGAGATGATGATCAACCGAAATAAGAAAAACAGGTATAAGGCCAGTATAAACAGACCTCCTATCATCCCAAATTCTTCTAGTATAATGGCATAAATAAAATCACTTGCCGACTGCGGTAAGACATGTTTTGTAGCACTTTTTCCTGGGCCTACTCCAGCGATATAGCCGTTTGCAATGGCTGTTTTTGCCCGTTCTACTTGATAAGTAGTGTCGGCATCTCCTTCACCACCAAATGTGGCAATACGAGATACCCAGGTATCCACACGGTTGGGGAAAACTCCGGGAAAAGCTTTTGCTGTAAGCATAAACAAGCTCAATGCTACAAAACCGATTCCTACAATCCCCAATAAATATTTAATAGGGTAGCCCCCCACAAAACAAGTCATGAGTATCATGCTAAAAATGAGGACTCCTGTAGATAAGTTAAAAGGCACAATAAGAGCTAATATGATTCCTACTGGCACCCATAATGGTATGAAAGACTGCTTAAAAGTGACCTCTTTATCTTTAATAGCTGCAAGATATTTTGCTACGTATGCCATCAATACCACAAAAGCAAAAGTGCTGGTTTGAAACTTCATACCTATTACAGGAACAGTCATCCACCTGCTCGCACTGGCACCCCCCATAACTGTGCCTTGCATTGCTGTATAAATGAGTAACAAAATGACTACTGGAAGCAGTAAAACACTCAACCCTTTAAAATAGCGGTAAGGGATCTTATGCACCGAGTATAAAATACCTAATCCAATAACTACATGACCAAAATGCTTTACCAAATACTGCGTGGTATTACCTGTTCCCTTTCCTAAATAGGCAAGATTTGCACTTGCACTATACACAGGAAGGAAGGAAAACACCAGTAAAATAATTACCAGCGCCCATAAAAAGGAATCTCCAGATATGTAGCTTTTAATTTTCAATTTACAATCCTCTTACTGCATGTTTAAATTGTCGTCCTCGGTCTTCATAGTTTTCAAAAAGATCAAAACTAGCGCATGCCGGACTTAACAAAACCGTGTCGCCTGCTTGAGCTAACTTGTATGCCACTCTTACTGCATCTTCCATGTTAGTGGTTTCCACCATATGTTCTACACAATTGCCAAAAGCCTCCACAATCTTGGAATTGTCCTCTCCGAGACATACAATCGCTTTAACGTTGCGATTCACCAGACTGTATAATTGCGAATAATCGTTTCCTTTATCCACACCACCTACAATCCATACCGTGGGTTGCTCCATGCTGTCCAGGGCATAATACGTGGCATTTACATTAGTTGCTTTGGAATCATTGATGTATTGAACTTTATTAATTTTCAATACTTTTTCTAGACGGTGTTCTACTCCTTCAAAGGAAGTAAGACTTTGTCTGATGGTTTCTTTTCTTATCTGTAGCAGTTTTGAAGCGGTAGAAGCCGCCATAGCGTTTGCAGTATTGTGTTTCCCTTTAATTGATAATTGCTCTATAGGCATAGTAAATGTTGAGTTATGGGTGTGAATATGAATCTGATGGTTATGTAAAAAAGCTCCTGTTTCTAATTTCCTTTCCATAGAAAAAGGAATGAGCTGTGCTTTAATATCTAATTGTTTTATGGAGTCGGTAATGGCTTGATCATCTGCATTATAAATGAGGTAATCGTTCTCATCTTGGTTCATGGTGATACGCATTTTACTGGCTACATAATTTTCAAATTTGTAATCGTATCGGTCCAGGTGATCCGGGGTGATGTTCAAAATAATAGCTATATGCGGTTTAAAAGTGCTAATACCGTCCAGCTGAAAACTACTTACTTCTAATAATCTGTTTGCCGATCTTCCTTCTGCCACTTGCTGTGCAAAACTTTTTCCAATGTTACCTCCTGTGGTGTGATCAAGTTGAGCGACCTTAAGGATGTGATCGATTAAACTGGTTACCGTAGTTTTTCCGTTAGAGCCTGTGATCGCAATAATATTTTCATCAGTGAAACTAGCGGCAAATTCAATTTCTGATACCACTTCAATTCCTTTGGTTTTAATCGCCATAATTAGTGCCGCGTTATCAGGAATTCCAGGGCTTTTTACTACTAAGGAAGCGTTGAGGATGTTCTCTATCGTATGCCCTCCTGATTCATAGGAAATAGCTTGTTCTTGTAAAGCTTTCGCGAAAGCGGGACCTAAAACACCCGCATCACTTAAAAAAACATCATAGCCTTTTTGAGCACCTAATACAGCGGCGCCTAGGCCACTAATTCCTCCTCCGAGGACGACGAGACGTTTATTACTGGTATGTGGTTGTAACTCACTCATTAACGAACTTTTAGGGTTACAATACTGATAATAGCGAGCAATATGCCTACGATCCAAAACCGCACAACGATCTTGCTTTCGTGAATACCTCGTTTTTGATAGTGATGGTGTAATGGAGACATAAGAAAAATTCTTCTTCCCTCTCCGTGTCTCTTTTTAGTGTATTTGAACCAACTTACCTGCATTACTACAGAAAGGTTTTCCATTAAGAAAATCCCGCAAAGAATAGGGATCAACAATTCTTTTCTAGTCGCGATAGCAAGCACAGCGATAATACCTCCTATGGTAAGACTTCCTGTATCACCCATAAAAACTTGTGCTGGAAAAGTGTTGTACCAAAGAAAGCCCACTAATGCCCCAGCAAATGCGGTGACAAATACCACCATCTCTCCAGAGTTAGGGATGTACATCACATTGAGGTAATTGGAGAAAATAATATTCCCAGAAATCCATGCAAATAACGCCAGAGTAATGACTACTATAACACTAGTTCCTGCGGCGAGCCCATCAATTCCATCGGTAAGATTAGCCCCATTAGAAACAGCAGTTACGATAATAATAACCACAGGTATAAACACCAACCAGGCCCAATTGGCAAGACTAGGATCGATCCAATCAATTACATTGGCATAATCCAACTCATTATCTTTTACAAAAGGGATCGTTGTTTTTGTGGATTTTATTGCAGCGCCAAATTCAACTGGAATATTTTGAGAAACGAGCTCTTGTTTATTTGTAGTTGGTACAATTTTTTCCTTAATGGTTATCCCATCGTGGAAGAACATGATAGAACCAATAATAGCACCTAAGCCCACCTGGCCTATCACCTTGAAAACCCCTTTTAAACCACCTTTATCTTTTTTGAAAATCTTGATATAATCGTCTGTAAAACCGATCAATCCCATCCAGATCGTGGTGATGATTAGCATGACTACGTATATATTATCGATCTGGCATAAAAGGAACGCTGGGATCAGGGTTGCCAAAATAATGATGATCCCACCCATTGTAGGTGTACCAGCTTTTTGTGCTTGGCCTGCCAGACCTAAGTCGCGTACCGTTTCCCCAACCTGCTGTTTTTGTAAAAAGTTGATGATGCGCTTACCATAAATAGTCGAAAAAGCTAGCGAAAGAACAAATGCAATAGCCGCTCTAAAGGTGATGAAGCCAAAAAGGGAGGCTCCCGGCATATTAAATTCCTCTTCTAGATATTTGAATATATAATATAACATCTTATTTGTTGAGTTGGTTAAGAAATTCTGCTATTAATTTTCGATCATCAAAGTCGGTCCTTAAACCTTGAATCTCCTGATAAGTTTCATGACCCTTACCTGCAATAAGGATGATATCATTTTGGTCTGCCATTTTTGCAGCAGCTTTTATGGCTTGCTTGCGGTTTAAAATGGTAATTGTTTTTTTAAAGTCTTGTGGTTGTACCCCTGCTTCCATATCGTCAAGAATCTTCTGAGGATCTTCGGTGCGCGGGTTATCACTTGTGAAAATAACTTGATCGCTCAGCGCTGCAGCTATATGAGCCATCTTAGGTCTTTTAGTCACGTCTCGATCTCCACCACAGCCAATAACGGTAATCACTTTTTCATTTCTTGTACGTATAGAATTGATGGTTTCCAAAACATTTTTAAGTGCGTCTGGAGTATGCGCATAGTCTACTATTGCTGTAATTCTTTTTTCAACCGTAGTAAAATATTGAAATCTTCCAGAGACTCCTTCTAACTGAGAAATCGCCTCAAGCACCTCCATTTCTTCTAATCCTAATTCTATCGCACAAGCATAAATAGCCAAAACATTGTAGGCATTGAACTGACCTATCATCTTGGACCAAACTTCATGTTTGTTGATTTTCAGCAACAAACCACCAAATTGGTTTTCTATGACTTGGGCACGGTAATCGGTATAGGTTTTTAAGGCATACCCCAACTTTCTAGCCTTAGTATTTTGAAGCATCATCACTCCGTTCTTATCGTCTAGATTAGTTAACACAAAAGCCTTTTTAGGCAATTCATCAAAGAACCTCTTCTTAACATCTCTATATTCAGCAAAGCTGTTGTGATAATCAAGATGATCGTGGGAAAGGTTGGTAAAAATTCCTCCTGCAAATTCTAGCCCAGCAACACGTTCTTGAGCTATTCCATGGCTGCTTACCTCCATAAAACAGTAATCCACTCCAACCGCCACCATAGCTGCAAGATGCTTATTAATAGTCAATGGGTCTGGTGTCGTATGCGTTGTAGGAACAACTTTATCATCAATCAAAATCTCTACCGTAGAAATCAATCCCGTTTTAAAACCCAATTTTTTAAATAATTGATATAGTAAGGACGTAGTAGTGGTTTTACCATTGGTACCGGTAACACCAACTAATTTTAACTGTCTTGAAGGGTTCTGATAAAAGTTAGCCGCTACTAAGGCTAGTGCATTATGAGCATTTGCTACTTTTATATAGGTCACCTCTTTCTCTTGGTAATCTGGAAGTTCTTCTAGGATGATCGCCTTTGCTCCTGCAGAAACTGCTTTTTCAATGTACTCATGACCGTCAACAGCTGTGCCTTTAAGTGCAACAAAAACATCTGCTTTTTGAATCGCCCTGGAATCAAATTGAATCTTATTGACCTGCACATTTGTAGTACCTATAACTACGTCCAGACTTACCTTATACAATAGGTCTTTAAGCATCATCATAATAATGTGAGAGTTAGTTGATGTGTAGAAGACAGTTTTGCCCCTGGTTGTAAACTTTGAGAACGTACTTTTCCAGAGCCTATAAGAACTACTTTAGCTCCCAGGTTTTCGACTATTGCAAGAGCATCCATAGCCTCCATTCCTATTAAATTGGGCATTTTATGAACAGCTGTTTCCGCTTGTTGATGTATGGTTTTTAAGTAAGTGTTAGTTGATCTTGCCATTGGTTCAGGAATGGATTTTTGTAGTTCTACCTCATCTAGTAATGGGTTGTTAGCATAAATCTTTTGTGCAATCTTTTTAAAAACTGGTCCAGCGACAATGTTTCCGTAGTATCCTTTTTTAGTATTTGGTTGGTGTATCACTACAATACAACTGTACTTTGGCTTATCTGCTGGGAAGTATCCAGCAAAAGAAGCGATATAATTTCCAGGGCTTTTCCAGTACTCTGCCTGACAGGTTCCTGTTTTACCCGCCATAGAGAAGTTAGTGCTATAGAGATTATCTGCTGTCCCTCTTTTTACCACATTCTCCATCATTACCTTTACTTTATTGATGGTATTCTGAGAACAGATGGCTGGATTTATGATTTCTCTGTCAAATTGTTCAATCAATCGTTCCTTAGACTTCACTTCTCTTATAAGTCGAGGCTTCACCATCACACCATTGTTAGCTACTGCGTTGTAAAAAGTCAAGGTTTGAAGTGGCGTTAATTGCACCCCATAACCAAATCCCATCCATGGTAAAGAAAGACCACTCCAGTGGGCATCGTCTGGATGTGGAATCATAGGAACGCCTTCCCCTTTAATAGGAAGGTCTAATTTTTTATTGAGATTCATGCTGTACAAGCGATTCACATAATCATCAGGATGTGATTTATAATTGTTTTGAATCATTTGTACCAATGCCGTATTTGAAGAAACCTCAAAGGCTTTTGCGACACTTATTTTCCCATAACCACCCTGTTTTGAATCCCTCACATTACGGCCGTAATAGGAAATTTTCCCCCCTTGTGTATCAAAAACAGTACTGGTATCTACTACTTTATCTTCTAAAGCCGCAATAACACTCATTAATTTAAAGGTAGAACCTGGCTCATGAGATTCCCAAACCGCATAGTTTCTCTTTTCAAAATACTTACCACTTTCTCCTCTACCTAGATTAGAAAGTGCTTTGATCTCTCCAGAAGCTACTTCCATAACCACGGCAGTACCGTGATCTGCTTCAAAATACTCCAACTGTTCTAATAAGGCGTGATGCGCCACATCTTGCATATTAACATCTATAGTGGTATACACATCATAACCATCATTAGGGTTGATCTCATTCTCACTTGAAATAGGCTTCCATTGATTTTTTCCTATTTTTTGCTCTAAACGCACTCCATCACTTCCTCTTAAATAAGGAGCAAAAGCACCTTCTAAACCTACAGGCGCACTTCCATCACGGTCATAGCCTACAATGCGCTCAGCCATTTTTCCCAAAGGATGTTCCCGAACGATTCTTTTTTCAATAATAAGCCCCCCTCGGTAAGGACCCATACCAAATAAAGGAAACTCTCGTATTTCTTTATAATCTCCATAATTTAGGTTTTTTGCGATAAGCATATAGCGATTGCGATTGCTGTGAGCTTTTCTTAATTTCTGGAGGTAATAATCTGTTGAAGTTTCAAATTTAGTTGCCAATGCCTTTGCCAATGCGGCTATATTGTCATTAAAATCTTGGTTGGATGGTGCCAAGGCATCAAAACGAATATCGTATTTACTGATAGAAGTCGCCAGTAACTGGCCATTAGCATCGAACAAATTTCCCCTTGTAGAAGGAATGATATCATTTCTAAATATGCGCTGTTCCGCTTTTCTCCTATAAGCATCACCATCAATAAATTGAATGTTGATAATTTGCACAACCACTAGCACCGCCACAATAACAAAAATGGCACCAACCAAGTACATTTTATTTAATATGTTTTTACTAGTTGTCGCCATTGTTATTCTTTATGATGATGATCTTCTGCGGCGGATTTTGAGCCGGAGCAATTCCTTTACTTTTGATTTTTAGCGCTACAGTAGATTCCATTTGCAAGAACATCAACCTTCTTTCTAAATCGGTATACTCACTATGTAGCTCTGTCACTTGCTCCTTAAGAGCAGCTAATTGATGCACCTTCTTCTCGTAACTATGACCGGTGTAAATCATGATAATGGCTAGAAAAGGAGCAAACAGAATAAACCGCCAGTTTTTAAAAGCGTCATCATTAGTCAAAAAACTCCCTTTTAATATGTCATAGATTTTAGCAGCCATCTATTCTCTTTTTATTTTCTCTGCAATACGCAGCTTAGCACTTCTCGCGCGGTTATTTTCCTTAATCTCTTCTCGAGAAGGAACGATCATCTTACCTATTCTTTTAAAAGGCACGCTGGACCTACCAAAAACATCTTTCTCTGGCTCTCCTTCAAAAAGTCCATTCCTCATAAATCTTTTTACAGGTCGGTCTTCCAAGGAGTGATAAGAAATCACACTCAGCCTGCCACCTATTTTTAATAGCTCTTCTGACTGTATTAAAAAATCGTACAGCACTTCCAGCTCCTTATTTACTTCAATGCGTATGGCTTGAAACACTTGAGCCAGTAGTTTATGTGCTATACGCTCTGGAACTAAAGGAGCGCAAATCTCCTTAAGGTCTGCAACGGTAATGATTTCAGATTCTTGTCTTGCAGCTACAATGCGTTGTGCCAGCTTAAGGGCTATACGCAATTCTCCATAGTTCTTAAAAATTCTAACAAGATCCTCTTCCGTGTATTGGTTCAGTACAACAACCGCGTTTAGATCTTGATCTTGGTTCATACGCATATCTAATCGCGCATCAAACCTAGTAGAAAACCCTCTGGCAGCTTCATCAAATTGATGGGAACTCACCCCTAAATCTGCCAAAATTCCATCTACTTCTTTTATTCCATAAAGCCTTAAAAAGCGCTTCATATAACCAAAGTTCTGAGGAATCAACATAAAACGATCGTCATCAATCGCGTTCTGTACAGCGTCTATATCTTGATCAAAAGCAAATAGCCTTCCTTCAGGACCTAATCGAGCAAGTATTTCTCTAGAGTGTCCACCCCCTCCAAAAGTTACATCCACATATACCCCAGACGGATGGATGTTCAATCCACCAACAGCTTCTTTTAAAAGAACTGGATTATGATAAGAGATCGGTGGTGTCATTTCCCATTACTTCTTCAGCGAGATCAGCAAAGTCATCTAGCGAGTCATCAATGGCCGCTTCATACCTTTCCTTATCCCAGATTTCTAATATATTTACCGCACTTGAAACGGTAACTTCTTTTGTGATTCCTGCAATGGTGATGAGGTCTTTAGGAATGAGCAGTCGCCCATTGGCATCCACCTCAACAGTTTTAACTCCAGCGGTAAAACGGCGTATGAAATCATTGTGCTTTCTATTGAATCGATTTAAACCATTCAATTTTTCCATCATTTTATTCCACTCCACTAACGGATACAATTCCAGGCAAGGTTGAAAAACCGCCCTTTTAAGAACAAAACCTTCTTGCATGACAGGTGTCAACTGCTTCTTTAAAGCAGCTGGCATCATAAAGCGCCCTTTGGAGTCGGTTTTACACTCGTATGTTCCTATAAAATTGATCACTGGATATAACTGTTTTACGCTTTGTTGAATCAAAAATAAGGAAATTAATACCACTTTTTACCACAATTTCCCACTTTGTTGATAAATCCTTGTTTTTTTGAATAACTCCCCTAGTTATTAACAATTTAAGCACGCCTGTAAGGCCTCATGCATTAGTATAAGTTTCGCTTTCGCGAAAGCGAAATAAAAAATGCTTACTATTGCTTCAAAGGAAACATTTGCTTTAAAGATCGCATCTAGAAAACATTGTTTTTCCTATACCCAAAACCATTATATTTGCCACTTAGAATTACCATATGACGCACGATCTTATCAAAGACGGTAAATTTGAGTATTACACGACTGGAGAAGGTACCCCTATCATCATATTACATGGTTTGATGGGTGGGCTCAGTAATTTTCAAGGTGTCATCGATTATTTCCCTTCTAAAGGATATCAAGTAGTCGTGCCTTCTTTACCTTTGTATTCAACACCATTAATTACGACTAGCGTCGGAACCTTTGCAAAACACATCAATGCTTTTATCAATCATATGGGGTGGGATGAAGTGATCTTGTTAGGTAATTCTCTAGGTGGACATATAGGACTTGTTACTACAAAGATGTTTCCCGAAAAAATTAAAGCACTGGTCATCACTGGAAGTTCGGGACTTTACGAAAGTGCTATGGGAGAAAGCTATCCAAAAAAAGGTGATTATGAATACATCAAAGCAAAAAGTCAGGATGTTTTTTATGATCCTGCGGTGGCTACACAAGAACTAGTAGATGAAGTTTTTGCGACGGTAAACGACCGTAATAAATTACTTAAAACGCTGGCTATCGCCAAGAGTGCTATACGTCATAATATGTCTAAAGACCTTCCCTATATGACCACACCCACTTGTATTATTTGGGGAAAACAAGACGGAGTTACACCGCCTAAAGTCGCTGTAGAGTTTCATGAAAAACTACCTAATAGTGACCTTTATTGGGTGGACAAATGTGGCCATGCTGCTATGATGGAACACCCAGACGAATTCAACGAGATTTTAAATAGCTGGTTGGAAAAAAGGGGTCTTTGATTAAAAGATCAAATCGTTCCACTAACTTCCCTTTAAAGAAATTCCCCTACTGCTTACCCTCAAACTAGTATCTTTGTTACATGAATATCACGAGCGCAGAATTTATTATATCCAATCAAGACGTATCTAAATGTCCTAATTCTGGAATTCCAGAATATGCATTTATAGGTAGGTCTAACGTAGGGAAGTCTTCATTGATCAACATGTTAGTGAATCAAAAAAGTCTTGCTAAAACTTCTGGAAGACCAGGAAAAACACAATTGATCAATCACTTCTTGATCAACAAGTCATGGCATCTGGTGGATTTACCTGGTTATGGCTACGCACGAGTTTCCAAATCTAGCAAAGCAAAATTTCAAAAATTTATTACCAAGTATTTTGAAAAACGCGAGCAGTTGGTATGCGGATTTGTACTGGTAGACGTAAGACATGATCCACAACCTATAGATGTGGAATTTATGGAGTGGTTAGGTGAAAGCGCCATTCCTTTTAGCATCATTTTTACAAAAGCAGATAAATTAAAACCCAAAGCATTAGAACGCAATGTGGAGGCTTATAAAAAGTTTTTACTGGAAGGAATATGGGAAGAAGTGCCTCCTTACTTCGTTACCAGTGCTTCTAACAATCAAGGTAAAGAAGAATTGCTGAATTATATAGGTAAAATCAATGAGTCGTTATAGGTATTATTTGAATAGTGAATAGTGAATAGTGAATAGTGAATTTAAAAAACAGGCCGGTCATTCACCGTGTTTCTGCGTATTTCTCTTAACATGCCCTCTATACCGTTGACCTTCATATCAAAAACAGACTGCATATAGGCTCCTAATTTACCAGCAGGAAAACCTTGCCGTCTGAACCAGATGTAATAAGACTCTGGCACTTCACTTAAGAACTTACCCTTATGAGCGCCAAAAGGCATTTTATACCAGGCCATCTCTATGAGTAGGTGGTGATCAAAAAGGGGTTCTTCCATTTGTTCAGAGTTCAGAGTTCAGAGTTCAGAGTTCAGAGTTCAGAGTTCAGAGTTCAGAGTTCAGTAATTTTTTAAAATTCTCACCAACTAAAAACTACAATACTTAATAATTATCAAATGTTATCAAATTAGAATCTAGTAATCAGATAGTCTAAACAACTATTATAACGGAAGTTCTACTAAAACTGAGACTGAGACTGTACATCTACTCGCCTTCCTTCAAATTCAATTTCTCTGCAAAATAATCACAAAAATCAATCATGGTATCGCGCATCTTATCATCATTAGTGGCACGGTGGTAGGTATCGGCCATAGAGACAAGGGTTTGATGAAAGAAAACACGCATTTCATCTACTGGCATATCCTTGGTCCATAAGTCTATCCTAAAAGACTCTTTCTCTGCACTATCCCACATGGAGACCATCATGGCTTTTGCCTCTGCCGCGTCTACACCACCATCTGGGGCGCTCCACCTGATGTGTTCTGGAACTCGATTTTCATCCAGTTCTATTCCGATTTTTATGGTAGATCTAATTTTTTTATCTGACATTACAGTAAAGGTTTGTATTTAGAACGTTTAAAAATTTCTTCGCCACTTAAGTCGATCATGGTTTTCAGTTCCACTTGATTATTTTCCATAAATGACTTCACCATTCGGTATCCTATATATCGGCCCACTCCACCAGGAGTTTGTTGATCTACCTCTAAATAAAACTTTGAAAATGGCGCTGGCAGTATGAACCTGGAAAGCAACTTAGAATCCGTATCATACAGCAACTCATTAGCTATAAAATAACGCCACATTTGAGATTCATTTTCTCTTGCAAACACATATTTCTCTGGTGCGTAATTCAACAACTGATCACCTGTAGCTTTAGGAGCAAATAGGTGTTGAACATAGTGAAGCTTCCCGTGGTAAATCATACTTCCTAGCAAACTGCGATCCATGCTAGGCTCCACAAAAAGTGTCGCATATGCCAAAGCCACGTCTGCTGGAAGTTGTTCTCGATTTAAATTCTCCCGCTGGTAGTTATTGATTCCTGCATACAATTCGTGGTCCTTACCTAGATAAGTATCTATAGAGATGATCAATTGGTCAGCTGTAGGAATCACCTTCTGACGGTAATTTACATCAGAAAGCACTGTTAAGATGGGAGTGGCCTTAAATTCTGGAAAATAGTAAATGACATGTCGCATGACATCCTTTATGTCACGTTCCATTTCTTGATAATTAAAATCAGCATTCTTAACTGCATTTTCTAATGCGTTGTGAATGGTATCTTTTCCTGTTAATTTTAAAATCCACAGGCTATCTGGAACTCTAGGCGGAAAAAAGAGAGGGAATTTTTCTTTTAAACTGGGAAGATCGGCGGCATTTGCCATGGCAAACTCTTTGTGGAACGTGATCAAATCAACATCCACTTGTATGTTGGCAATCTCTTCTTCGACTTTATGAATAGAAGTGCATGAAGTCATCGCTTTCGCGAAAGCGAGAATAATAAAAAACTTAAATAAATGCATCTTCATACTCTTATAACTCGGTATATTTATATTTATTTTTAAGCTTGCAAAAATACGATTATGAAAGTTGAAAAAGTAACAGATCACATAGTAAAATGGCTGAAAGATTACGCCTTCAAAGCTGGGGTCAAAGGTTATGTCGTAGGAGTAAGTGGTGGAGTGGACAGCGCCGTTACCTCTACCCTCTGCGCTATGACTGGTCTAGAAGTCCTGTGTGTAGAAATGCCTATTCACCAACATCACGATCATGTTACTAGAGCTCAAGAACATATCATACAATTAAAACACCGTTTTAAAAATGTAGACGACGTAAGAAGTGATCTCACACCAGTGTTTACTGTTTTTAAAAATCAAATGCCTAGGGTTTCCGACAGTCCTCAAGTAGCGCTAGCCTTAGGCAATACTAGAGCACGGCTAAGAATGACCACCTTATATTACCATGCAGGAGTACGTGCATTACTTGTAGCTGGAACGGGGAATAAAGTAGAAGATTTTGGCGTTGGTTTCTACACCAAATACGGCGATGGTGGTGTAGACGTCAGTCCTATTGCCGATTTATTAAAAAGCGAAGTTTATACCATCGCAACATATTTAAAGGTTCCTGAAAGCATTCTAAAAGCTTCCCCAAGTGATGGATTGTATGGTTCAGAACGCACAGATGAGGACCAAATAGGAGCGAGTTATGATGAATTAGAACGAGCTATGGAGCAAGCTAATAAAAACATTGATATAGCGACATTAAGTGCTAGAGAACAAGAAGTCTATCGCATCTACTCCTCTTTTAATAAAAAAAATCAACACAAAATAAAACCTATTCCAGTGTGTACGATCCCAACAGATTTATTACAAATTTAGTAGTTAATTAACTGTTTTGTAAGGTAATACGCACAATAAAAACCGTAAAAATAGGTTGTAAAGAGATTATCTTTGTAATCCCCTATTTGTGCGACATGAACATTATTATTGCAGATCACCATCCAGTTTTCCGAAGAGGAATTAGGAGCATGATGAAAGATCATAAGGAATTTAGCTTCAAAGAAAAAATAGACGATGGCAACGAGCTTATCTCAAGTATTGAGCTTTGCAATCCAGACCTATTAATCTTAGAAGTAGACTTACCGAATACCCGAGGTATGGCTACGATAAGAGAACTGAGAACTCATTTTCCAGATTTAAAAGTTCTGATATTGAGCTGCCATCCAGAAGAGATGTATGCGGTAAGTGCCATAAAAGCAGGGGCTGACGGGTACATCTCAAAAACTCGATCCTTAAAAGATATTAAAAAATCACTTTTGAGTATTGCTAAAGGGGAAACCTATCTTTCTGAGGAGATAAAATTCCAATTGCAGCATTCCAACCAAAAAGAAGTTCTTAATTTTAAAAAATTATCTACTCGCGAGGTAGAGGTCTTAAACTTTCTTTCTAAAGGTCGTCGCAACAAAGAAATTGCCGAAGCACTTGCCATCAATGAAAAAACAGTAAGCACCTACAAAACCAGATTGCTTAAAAAATTAAAGGTTGATAACATAGCAGATTTGATACACCAGTCTCGTTTGCTTCAAATTGCTAATTGAACCTACTCCAACCACCTGAAGGAATTACCGTTCTATTTTTTACATCAATTTTCCTGCGCAAAATATTGTAATTATTGATTTGCTCTAAAGCTCCAACATTCTCTATGTCAGGATCATTTGCTGCAATAATGGTATTAATTTTATGGACGATATCAAAAAGTAAGAGTTGTCTTAAGTGATATAATACTTGACTGGTGTATTGAGAGATCGTTTGATCTTTTTGAACAGGAAAAATTTTATGCCTCTCCCAATCGTGCAAATGATACTTTTCATCAGACATGGAAATATCGGCTATAGTATGGGCATATTCCCCGTCAAAAGTAGAGACGATAAGTTGTGTATCAATTTCCTGTTCCAGCAGTAACACGTCAATGATCCTGGTATATATCACCTGAAAATCTGGATTGGCAAATTTGATTTCATCGGCCTGTAAATCCATATAGATTTTTTCATAAACACGATGTTTTGTTTTTACGGTTTCGTATTCTACCTCCACTCCACTAGCATCTTGAAGGTATTCATCTTCAAAGAGTTCATCTTTACCTCCATACAAAATCAAAATAGTAATGATGGAACGCTCTAAAAGGGCTCTTCTATCTACATGTACCATTGCTTCAGAAGCTTCGACTTTGGTTAAGGGTTGCGGTGCTTGTGCCCTACTGTCTTTTTTCTTTTGTTCATTAAAACTAGCATTACGCACTTGCGCAAGGGTGGAGAACAAGACCTCTTCTCCTATATCCAGAATAGCGGCACTTTCTCTAACGTATATTTCTCTAGAAATATCATCAGGTATTTTGGCAATACTATTTACAATATCCCGTATCATTCCCGCCTTTTTAATAGGGTCGCCGGCAGCTTCTTTTTTGAGTAGGTTGGATTTAAAAGAAATAAAATCTTGAGCATTATGAATTAAAAACTCATTAATTTCAGATGTCGTATGAGATTTTGCAAAGGAATCAGGATCTTCTCCATCAGGAAAAGTACAAACACGCACGTTCATTCCTGCTTCTAAAATAAGGTCTGTTCCTCTTATAGCTGCGCGTATTCCTGCCGCATCACCATCGTAAAGTACGGTGATGTTTTTGGTCAAACGTTGTATCAAACGTATTTGTTGACTGGTTAACGCCGTTCCAGAACTAGATACTACATTACTTACACCAGCCTGATGCAATTGAATCACATCAGTATACCCCTCTACCAGGTAACACAGATCTTCCTTAGCTATAGATTGCTTTGCCTCATAGATACCATAAAGCACGTTGGATTTATCATAGATCTCACTTTGAGGCGAGTTCAAATACTTAGCTGCTTTCTTTTCATTGTTGAGAATACGTCCTCCAAAGCCCAGAACCCTTCCAGAAAGACTGCGTATAGGAAACATCACACGACCTTTAAATCGGTCAAATTGCTTTTCTTCCTTTACAATAGAAACACCAGTTTTATCGAGAAAATTTAATTGATATCCCGCTTTGATTGCCGCATCTGTAAAGGCACTCCATTGATCTGGATTGTACCCTAGCTGAAAGTACTCTATAGTTTCATCTGTAAAACCCCGCTCTTTAAAATAACTGTATCCTATTGCTTTTCCTTCTTCTGTTTGGAGTTGGCTTTGAAACCATTCAGCTGCAAATTTAGAAACGAGAAACATGGATTCCTTTTCGTCTAGCGCTTGTTTTTGCTCCTCTGACTGTTCGGTCTCTTCTACTTCTATATTGTATTTTTTGGCCAGCCACTTGATGGCTTCTGGAAAGGTAAAATGTTCGTGTTCCATGATAAAGGTCACTGCATTCCCTCCTTTTCCAGAACTAAAATCCTTCCAGATTTGTTTTACTGGGGACACCATAAAACTAGGAGAACGCTCTTCAGTAAAAGGACTCAATCCTTTGAAATTAGCACCTGATTTTTTTAACTGTACAAAGTCCCCGATCACCTCTTCTACACGAGCGGCGTCAAATACGGCATCTACAGTTGTTCTTGAAATCATGTTGCTTATTCTAGATATAAAAATACGTATTTATACCAAATCTAGTGCTCTAAAATACGGCTTAAAAAAGCCCTTGTTTTCTCAGGAGCTTTTTAAAGTTAGTAGTGCGGACAGAACTCGAACTAGCGACCTTAAATTATGAGTTGGAATACCCTACCCAAAAAGTTCCTTTTAACCCGCTAAGTAATCAAAACCGTATACGGTACCGTGTACGCTTGTTAGGTTACAATATTAAGCAAACCGAAGGTTGAACCAAGGGTTGAAATTAAAAAAATATGAATCAACGATTTCTAACTAATAAGCATCAATTCAACCGCTTTAAAAAGTAATGTACTGCAAGAGCGCTTCGGTGAGTCAAAAAAGCTGGTGCTGCTGAAAAGCCTAAAGACATTTTTGAGTAGGTCTGTTTTATGAATGTTCACACAGCAAAACTGGATCCTATTAACTGGCTTGTCCATTTAAATGATGAGACCAGAATAAAC
>Ga0136655_1000277_pt1 | contig 23299 bp, 19 predicted proteins | sample CPBDNA_2_FD_94863 | JGI IMG/M metagenome (GOLD analysis project Ga0136655, IMG submission 94863) | Freshwater to marine salinity gradient microbial communities from Chesapeake Bay, USA - CPBay_Spr_15_0.8_DNA (version 2) | ecosystem: Environmental > Aquatic > Marine > Coastal | place: USA... | reverse complement strand
GATCCTCAGGTTCTTTCGGGAAACCCTGCCAAAAGAATGGAAAACCTTCCGAAGCCAGGTGTCAGACAACTTCAGGATCGTCACTCACCACAAATTTCGGGTTTTGGGGTGAGAACAGTATAGAACATTCAAATAAGGAAAGCTACGTCACGATCCTTGACAACGCTCACTATTGGTAATTTTTCGCAAATACTCCTATTGATGAGACTGGGCTTTTGAAAGTGAAGATCAAGCGTCGACTTAATCCAATAACGAAATTGTCTTGGTCGACAAATGGACTAACCTCTGAAGTCGTGATCAACAAAACAAAACTGTCTTTTCTCACCTAATTCGCCGGAACCAAAAATGAGCCCCTTCACAGATCCATCCACTCATTTGGCTTTCTCAGTTTTTGAGAACAAGGGCGTTTTTTCACTCTTGATAGGTTCTGGTGTTTCGCGTGCTTCGGATATCCCAACGGGCTGGGAAATCACCACAGATTTGGTGCGCAGAGTAGCATTGAGTAGTGGTATAGAGGAACAAGCGGACTGGGCAAAATGGTACACTGAGACGGAGGGCCGAGAACCTGACTACTCGCACCTGCTTGAGCAGTTGGCCGCGTCGCCGGGAGAACGTCGATCAATGTTACATAGCTACATTGAACCTAGCGAAGAGGATCGGGAAGAAGGGAGGAAACTACCGACTAAGGCCCATCATGCGATTGCGGATTTGGTCCAAAGAGGGTTTATCAAAGTCATTCTTACAACCAACTTTGATCGTCTGCTTGAAAGCGCACTGCGTGAAAAGGGTGTAGAGCCGACGGTTATTTCGTCTGTCGATGCTTTGGAAGGTGCCGAACCGATCTCTCATTCCACGTGTTACGTGTTCAAAATTCATGGCGACTACAAAGATGCGCGTATTTTGAACACTGATGATGAACTTGATACCTATCCAGCCGAATACAGCGCCTTACTGGACAGGGTGTTTGATGAATATGGGCTGATAGTCTGCGGTTGGTCGGGCGAATGGGATCATGCGCTTAGGGCCGCGATGAGCCGCGCGCCAAATCGTCGATACCCACTTTATTGGGCCTCGCGGGGCAAGCTTCGTGGGGCGGCTCATGATTTAGCGAAAGCTAGGGACGCTAGGGTTGTCCCAATCTCAGATGCAGACAGTTTTTTTACCTCGCTGTCCGACCGGATTACGACGCTGGAGCAAAGCCAAGCTCAAAATCCGGTTAGCGTTGATCTGTTGGTGCGAAGTACAAAACGGTTCCTTGCGGGACCGGAACACAGAATACAACTCGCTGACCTCCTGGCAGATGAAACAGAAAGGACACTCGCGCGTTTGGATGCTTCTGACTTAGCTCCGCAGGGTACTTGGAGCGACGAAGAATTCCGGAGGCGAGTCTCCGCATATGAGACCTCCACGGAAGCTCTTGCAAAAATGGTGGGAACACTAGGTCGTTGGGGGGCCGGGGGAGAGAAATCGCATGTGATTGATGCCATTGGCTCATTTGTTGCCTACGCTGACAACCAAAACGGAGGGCTGGTTCCATTAATCAATATCCGCTCGTACCCGGCGGTCTTGCTTTTTACTGCGTATGGAATTGGATTGGCCCGTGCTTCTCGATGGTCCGATTTGCATGAACTCTTTTCTGTTGAATTGCCTCGCCCCCACTCAGATCCTGAAACTGCTTTGCAACATTTGTTCTCCTTCTCTTGGAAAGGTGGGGACAAGAACTACTGGCAAAAACTTGAGGGCTATGAACGCCGTGTTACCCCCTTGAGCGATCACCTGTATGAGGGTGTTTTCAAACAATGGGCACAGTCGTTCTTTGGTTCCATGCACAGCTTCGAAGAAACGTTTGAATTGGTGGAAATTTTAGCGTCCATTAGCTTTCTCGACGGAATTCCCAAGAAAAAACTGGCTGAAACGTTGAGCCAAGAGCCAAAGCAATACGCTTGGAATTCGATGGGAATAGGGAGATCCTGTTGGCATCAAGAAATGCGCGAACGCTTGCTCACTCGGATCAAGTCGGATGCGATGTCAAAGGCGCTTCTGGATTCTGGGTTCTCACAGGGTGATCGGGAGTTTCTTGATCTGGCGATCACAAATTATAAGCGTGCCTCATCGCATATTGCGCGTTTTTAGGGCGGTTCACCTAAATCTCCAATCGCTGCTTTTGTCATCGGTAACAAAAGGCCAGGCGAGTGCGGCGAAAGTCCGCTTCCTGCCCTGTCCCCCCCAAATTAACCCTTCATCAACACTCTGCACCGTACGCCCCGTTAACCCGGAAGATCCGGGCAATCGTATGTACGCGCGGTGTACGTCCGGTGTACGCGCTGTGCATGCGTCAAAGCCCTGTTTTGCAGGCCGTTAACCGTGATTCGCCCCACCTGCTGTGCAAAAACGTAAGACCGTTGCGCGTACGCTCAGACCACCTCGCCCGCGTCCAGTCGGGCCAGCCATTTTTCCGCGTCCTCCAGCACCGTTTCGCGCCGTTCCGCGTCCATCCTATCCCAGGTTCGGTACATGTTTCCCATACGTGCATTGTTGGAAAAACGGTCCCTGTGGCGGTCCAGAAAATGCCAGTACAGCAGGTTGAACGGGCATGCTTTCTCTCCGGTTTTTGCGCTGACCTTATAGCTGCATCCCTTGCAATAATCCGACATCCGGTTGATGTAAGCCCCTGAAGACACATAAGGTTTTGACGCAATCACCCCGCCGTCGGCGAACTGGCTCATGCCCAATGTGTTGGGGCTTTCCACCCATTCAAAGGCGTCCACATAGACCCCCAGGTACCATTCATGCACCTGCGCCGGATCGACCCCCGCCAGCAGCGCAAAGTTGCCCGTCACCATCAGCCGCTGGATGTGATGCGCATAACCGTGTTCGCGCGTCTGCCCCACCGCGTGGCGGATACAGTTCATCCTGGTCTCTGACCCCCAGTAAAACGCGGGCAATTCCCGTTTATGTTTCAACAGGTTACGTTCGGTATAGCTGGGCCCTTCCAGAAAATAGATGCCCCGCACATATTCCCGCCAGCCGATGATTTGCCGGATGAACCCTTCCGCCGCATTGATCGGAACGTCGCCGTTTTTCCAAGCCTTTTCAACGGCCTGACAAACCTCCAGCGGGTTCAGCAACCCGATGTTCAGATAGGGCGACAGCACCGCGTGGTACAAGAACGGCTGCCCCGCCAGCATCGCGTCCTGATAATCCCCGAACTTGGGCAGCGCTTCTTTCACGAAATGTGCCAAAGCCTGCAGCGCCTGCGCCCGCGTCGTGGCAAAGCCAAAGGGCCGTAACTCCCCGAAATGCTTGCCAAATCGCGCCTCAACCAGCGCCAGAACCTCCTCCACCTCGGCGTCCGTTTCGAACCACAATGGCCCCTCTCCGGTCACCTCGTCCGGTGCGGGCTTGCGGTTGTCATGGTCATAATTCCATTTGTCTCCGGCGGGTTTGTCCCCCTCCATCAAAAGCCCGGTTTTGCGGCGCATATCGCGGTAAAAATATTCCATGCGCAACGCTTTGCGCCCCTCGGCCCAGCCCTCAAACTCCGCGTGACTGGCAATAAACCGATCATCAGACAACATCCGCAACTCGAACGGCCCATCCGTCAACTCACCAATCAGCCGCCACTCCCCCGGCTCGGTGCAAATCACCTCCGTCGCGCCTGTCTCCTCGGCGCGGCGCAGCAGCTCTCCCACGATGCTTCCGGCGTTGGCGCTATCATCCAGCTGGCCATAGCGCACATCCCAGCCATCTGCCTGTAATGCCTTGGAAAACTTACGCATCGCGGCAAAGATCAATGCGATCTTCTTGGGGTGATGCCTGACGTATTCTGCCTCATCCGCCACTTCGGCCATGACCACGATATCGCAGGTCTTGTCGGCCTCACGCAGCGCGCTCAGCCCTTCGGACAGTTGATCCCCAAGGACCAGAACAAGGCGGCTCACCACGGCACCGCCTTTCCGGCCCAGTCGTAGAATTGACCGGTATTCTCGGGCGTCAGACCGTCCATCACCCGCAGCAAATTCTGCGCGGCCTCTTGGGCTGGAACGGCCGGATGGCGGCCCAGGTATTTCTCGGTAAAGGCGGTCTGAACCGTACCGGGGTGCAGCGCCACACAAATGCTGTGCTTGTGGGTCCGGGCCAGTTCAATCGCGGCGGTATGCACCACCTGATTAACCGCCGCCTTGGCGCTGCGATAGCTGATCCAGCCGCCGATCCGGTTATCCCCGATGGACCCGACCCGCGCCGACAACACCGCCAGAACCCCGCGCCGGTCGCGCGGCAACAGATCATGCGCCCGCGCCAGCACCAGCGCCGGACCAACCGCGTTCAGGGCGAATTGATCCAGCATCGCCTGGGCATCAATCGCGCGGATGCTCTTCTCTGGTGCGGCACCGTTGATCTCAAGCGCGCCGGTGGCGATGACGATCCGGTCAAACACCCCAAGGTCCTTATTTATATGGTCTTTCACGCTTTGTGGATCGGTAATATCAAACCCGTCCACGCGGCGCGACACCTGTGTAACGCGCTCTCCTGCGGCGGTGCAGGCGGCGGACAATGCCGCGCCGATCCCGCCCGACGCCCCTATGATCAATGTCTGTTTCATGCGCAGGGACGTAGCGGGAAAAGGCCCACCTTCAATGGAGCAGGTCTGCGAAATTATGCCAAAGCGAGGTGTCAAAACAAAGGGCAATATCCCCCTTCCCATTTGAAAACACATCCTTATAACTGTGCCCATGACACAGGTCGCCCATATCCCCACTTTGCCGCTGATCCCTGCGGCTGCGCCATGTGCATCCCTACTGCTGCTAATCCGCCTCTGAGCGTGCCATTCCGGCGCGTCCGCTCAGAGGGCTCATGACCGCGCCATGGATTGAACAGCAGCAAACGAAAGAACCCGACATGACAGACACAACACAACAAGACCGCGTCTTGATCTTTGACACCACCCTGCGCGATGGCGAACAAAGTCCCGGTGCCACCATGACCCATGCCGAAAAGCTGGAGATCGCGGGGCTTTTGGACGAAATGGGCGTCGATATCATCGAGGCCGGTTTTCCCATCGCCTCTGAAGGTGATTTCGCAGCCGTCAGCGAAATTGCGAAAAATTCAAAGAATTCAGTAATCTGCGGCCTTGCCCGCGCACAGTTCGGCGATATCGACCGCTGCTGGGAGGCCGTAAAACACGCAGCCCAGCCGCGCATCCATACCTTCATCGGCACCTCGCCTCTGCACCGCGCCATTCCCAATCTGACCATGGATGAAATGGCCGACCGCATCCACGAGACAGTCAGCCACGCCCGCAATCTGTGCGACAACGTGCAATGGTCCCCGATGGACGCGACCCGGACAGAACTGGACTATCTCTACCGCACCGTCGAAATCGCGATCAAGGCCGGTGCCACCACGATCAATATCCCCGACACCGTAGGCTATACCGCCCCGCGCGAAAGCGCAGAGCTGATCCGCAAACTGCTGGAGAACGTGCCCGGCGCGGATGAGATCATCTTTGCCACCCACTGCCATAACGACCTGGGCATGGCCACCGCCAACAGCCTTGCAGCCGTTGAAGCAGGCGCGCGTCAAATTGAGTGTACAATCAACGGCTTGGGTGAACGCGCAGGCAATACCGCCCTCGAAGAGGTGGTAATGGCCCTGCGCGTACGCAATGACATCATGCCCTACCGGACCCAGATCGACGCCACCAAGATCATGAACATCTCGCGGCGGGTCGCGGCGGTTTCGGGCTTTGCGGTACAGTTCAACAAGGCCATCGTGGGCAAGAACGCCTTTGCCCATGAAAGCGGCATCCATCAGGATGGCATGCTGAAAAACGCCGAGACCTTTGAGATTATGCGCCCCGAGGACGTGGGCCTGTCCGAGACAAATATCGTCATGGGCAAACACTCTGGCCGGGCGGCATTGCGCTCCAAGCTGGAAGATCTGGGGTTCGAGTTGGGTGACAACCAGCTCAAGGATGTCTTTGTCCGGTTCAAGGAACTGGCAGATCGCAAAAAGGAAATCTACGAGGATGACCTTATCGCGCTGATGCGGACCTCCACTGACCCCGAGGAAGACCGGGTCAAGCTGGTGTCCATGCAGGTGGTCTGCGGCACGATGGGGCCGCAGAAAGCCGACATGGTGCTGAGCGTTGATGGCCAGGAACACAGCACCAGCCAGACCGGTGACGGCCCGGTGGATGCAGCGTTCAACTGCGTCAAGGCGCTGGTACCGCATAATGCCAGACTGCAACTCTATCAGGTGCATGCGGTAACCGAAGGCACCGATGCGCAGGCGACCGTCTCTGTCCGGATGGAAGAAGACGGGCGGATCGTGACAGGGCAATCAGCAGATACCGATACGGTTGTCTCTTCGACCCGCGCCTACATCCATGCGCTCAACCGCCTGCTGGTGCGCCGCGAAAAGGGCGGCACCGACAAGCGCGAAGTCAGCTACAAAGACATAAGCTGAGACACGTCAGCCTAAGGTGCAACAAGCAATTGATGCGCCTTAGGCCAAAGTTGCTGATGAGTATTTGGGCAAAAAGGAGCCAAGGCCCCGCTCCTTTTTGCCCAAATACTCATCAGCAGGTGCTCCGCGCGCAGACCTCTGGCGGGCTATACTAACCTCTGCGTGACGTCTCTATCTGGGATAGGGGTTTTTGGGGTCGCGGTCTGTACTGAGGGATGCTTGACCTCGCTCAACAATCATCACCGCCGCATCAGCCAGATGTTCACGTTCAATCGCATGCGCGCCCCTCGCGACCCGCAGCTTATGCGCCTCCAGCATGACCTCTGCATGGCTGGAGCCACGCGGCGGAATGAAGGTGTAGCAGGCCAGTTCGATCAACAGGCCCAAGGGGTCCTTGAAATAGATCGAATGCATGAACCCGCGGTCCTTGATCCCAGAATTGGAGACGCCGCGTTCCGCCAGCCGGTCCAGAACCTGATCAAACATGGCGCGGTCCAGTTCAAAGGCGATATGATGCACACAGCCGGGATCGGTTGGCGTGCGGTCATGCACGGGTTTGCGGTTCTCATTGCTGAAGATCGTGATCAGACGGCCATCGCCGGGATCAAAGTACAGATGACCCTCGTCGGGATTGTCAAGATTGGGCTGGTCAAAGATAAAGGGCATGCCAAGCACGCCTTCCCAGAAATCAATGCTGCTTTGCCGGTCTGCCCCGGTCAATGTGATATGGTGCACCCCAAGGCTCTGGATTTTCTTCATTTTGCGACTCTTCCCTCTATCATGGTTGCCCCTACCATAGCGCACAGGCGGGGAGATGCCTAAGGGTTCGAAAGACCCCCTTTCACCTGCCCTGCCTGATCCCTATAAGTGCCCTGATCCCGCCTCGTCAGAGTCGCGGGCAATTGGTATTTTTAACAGGATATGTGGGCGAATGAACCTCTTTGGAAATCTCCGTGGGCTATTTTCATCCGACATGGCAATCGATTTGGGTACGGCAAATACCCTGGTCTATGTCAAAGGCCGTGGGATTGTTCTGTCTGAACCTTCGGTGGTTGCCTATCATATCAAGGATGGCGTCAAGAAAGTTTTGGCCGTGGGCGAAGATGCCAAGCTGATGCTGGGCCGCACCCCCGGCAGCATCGAGGCGATCCGCCCGATGCGCGAAGGCGTGATTGCCGACTTTGACACCGCCGAGGAGATGATCAAACACTTCATCCGCAAGGTCCACAAACGTTCGACCTTTTCCAAGCCAAAGATCATCGTCTGCGTTCCGCATGGGGCGACGCCGGTTGAAAAGCGGGCGATCCGCCAATCCGTGCTTTCTGCCGGGGCGCGCCGCGCGGGGCTGATTGCCGAACCGATTGCAGCCGCCATCGGGGCGGGCATGCCGATCACCGATCCGACGGGCAACATGGTCGTGGACATCGGTGGTGGTACGACCGAAGTGGCCGTTCTGTCGCTTGGTGATATCGTCTATGCGCGCTCTGTGCGCGTGGGTGGTGACCGGATGGATGAGGCAATCATCAGCTACCTGCGCCGCCAGCAGAACCTGTTGGTCGGTGAAACGACGGCAGAGCGGATCAAGACATCCATCGGGACCGCCCGCATGCCCGACGACGGGCGCGGCACCTCGATGCAGATCCGCGGTCGCGACCTGTTGAACGGGGTGCCCAAAGAGATCGAAGTGACCCAGGCACAGATCGCCGAGGCGCTGGCCGAACCCGTCCAGCAGATCTGCGAAGCGGTGATGACAGCGCTTGAGACAACGCCGCCGGACCTGGCAGCCGACATCGTCGATCGCGGCGTGATGCTGACCGGGGGGGGCGCGCTGCTGGGCGATCTTGATCTGGCCTTGCGCGAACAGACCGGCCTTGCGGTTTCTATTGCGGATGAATCACTCAATTGTGTCGCCCTGGGCACCGGCAAGGCGCTGGAATTCGAAAAACAGCTGCGCCACGCCATCGACTACGACAGCTGATCTTTGCTAGGCTGACCCAACGTCCCTTCCAAAGGGCAGGAGCGCATGGACAATGGCAAGTGACCGTTCAAACGGCAGTGATTACACGGGACCGCTAAGGCGGCTTTTGCTGGTTGTTCTAATTTTGCTACTGGGGGCCACATTCCTGCTCTGGCGGATCGACAGCCCCCGTGTGGAACGGTTTCGCGCGCAGGTGACCGACAGGCTGGTGCCCAATCTTGACTGGGCCATGGCACCGGTCACAGGCGCGATCAACCTGCTGCGGGATTTCCAGTCGTATCAGCGCCTTTCGGAACAAAACAAGGAGCTGCGCAGCGAATTGCGCCAGATGCAAGCCTGGAAGGAAGCCGCCCTGCAGTTGGAACAGGAAAATGCGCGTTTGCTGGATCTGAACAAGGTTCGGCTTGATCCGCGCCTGACGTTCATCACCGGGGTGGTTCTGGCAGACTCCGGCTCGCCTTTCCGGCAATCCGTGCTGTTGAATGTTGGCAGCCGTGACGGGCTGGTCGATGGCTGGGCCACCATGGACGGTATCGGGCTTGTGGGACGCATCTCTGGGGTGGGGCAGAATACCGCGCGGGTGATCCTGCTGACCGATGCCTCCAGCCGTATTCCTGCACTGATCCAGCCCTCGGGTCAGCGGGCGATCGTGGCGGGGGATAATTCTGCCGCACCACCGATTGATTTTCTGGAAAACCCTGACCTTGTGCGCCCGGGCGACAGGGTGATCTCTTCGGGGGATGGCGGCGTGTTTCCGGCGGGCCTGTTGATTGGCCAGGTTGCCGCAGACCCCGGCGGGCGTTTGCGCGTAAGGCTGTCGGCGGATTATGAGCGGCTGGAGTTTTTGCGGGTGCTGCGCCATTACGGTACCGAAAACGTCACCGATACGGCCCAGATCATCACGCAGGACGGCCCCCTTGTTCAACCCGGCGAGGGGATCAGCGAATGAATGACCTGTCCCAGACCCGGCTTTGGCTGATGCGCGGATCCTTCATGCTGCTGACCGTATTGATCCTGTTTTTCCAGTTGCTCCCGCTTGAGACGACGCCGCGCATTTGGGCGGGACCGGATTTGCTGCTGTGCTTTGCCATGGCCTGGAGCATGAGGCGGCCTGAATATGTGCCGCCCCTGGCCCTTGCGCTTGCCTTTTTGCTGGCGGATTTGCTGCTGCAACGCCCTCCGGGGCTTTGGGCCATGTTTGCGCTGATGGCCTGTGAGAACCTGAAATCGCGGGGCCGGTCCCTGCGTGATGCAAATTTTGCCGCCGAATGGATCACCGTTGGTTTGATCATCCTGGTGATCACGGTGTTTGAACGGCTTGTGCTGGGGTTGGTGCTGGTGGATCTGCCGCTGCTGACGCTCACGCTGTCAGAGCTGGGGATGACGCTGCTGTTCTATCCTTTGGTCGTTGCGATCACGCATTTCCTGATGGGCGTCCGCAAGACGGCACCGGGGGATTTGGACGCATTGGGCCAACGGGTCTGAGGAGTTGACGATATGAGACGCAACCGCGCCGAAAACGAGGCAAGCCATGCCAAACTGACCCGCCGGGCCGCATTGCTGGGCGGTGCGCAGCTGCTGTTCATGGGCGGCCTTGCGGCGCGGATGCGGTATCTGCAAGTGGATCAGGCCGATCAGTTCAGGCTGCTGGCCGAGGAAAACCGGATCAACATCCGCCTGATCCCACCCACAAGAGGCGAAATTTTTGACCGCAATGGCGTGCGGCTGGCTGAAAACGTGCCCTCCTATCGCATCGTCATGGTGCGCGAAGATGCCGGCGACGTCGACGAGGTGATGGCCCGCCTGTCCCAGATCATCGAGATTGATCTGGAAACCTTTGAACGCGCCCTGGTCGAGATCAAACGCTCTGCCCCTTTTCTGCCTGTCACCATCATTGATGATGTCAGCTGGGATGAGGTCAGCAAGGTCAGCGTGAATGCACCCGCCCTGCCCGGTGTGACACCAGAGGTGGGCCTGACCCGCGTCTATCCGCGCGGGTCGGACTTTGCCCATGTGGTCGGGCGTGTGGGCCGGGTCAGCCAAAAGGATCTGGATGCGCTGGAAAATCCCGATCAGGTGCTGCGCATTCCCCGTTTCCAGATCGGCAAGCTGAACGTGGAGGCCCGCGCCGAGGATCTGTTGCGCGGCACAGCCGGCACCAAGCAGGTTGAGGTCAATGCAACAGGCCGCGTGATGCGCGAACTGGACCGGCGCGAAGGCCAATCCGGTGCCGACCTGCAGCTTACGGTCGATTCCAAGCTGCAAGGCTATGTTCAGGCCCGACTGAGCGGCGAAAGCGCCGCCGTGGTGATCGTGGATTGTGACACCGGCGATCTGGCCGCAATTGCATCGGCCCCCAGCTATGATCCGAACCTGTTCATCGGTGGCATTTCCTCTGCTGATTATGACCCGCTGCTGGAATCGAAATACCGCCCGCTTGTGAACAAGACCGTTCAAGGTGCCTATCCTCCGGGCTCTACCTTCAAGATGATCACGGCCATGGCAGCACTTGAGGAAGGGTTGATAGGCCCTGATGACACGGTCTACTGCCCTGGCCATCTTGAGGTGGCGGACCGGAAGTTTCACTGCTGGAAGCGCGCGGGCCATGGCTGGGTCGATCTGGGAGATTCGCTAAAGGAATCCTGTGACATCTATTACTACGATCTAGCGCTGAAAGTCGGTATCGAGAAGATTTCGGCCATGGCAAACCGCTTTGGGCTGGGCATTCGTCATGAGCTGGCCCTGTCTTCCGTAAATTCGGGCCTGATGGCCACCAAGGAATGGAAGCGCAATGCGCGGGGCAGTGACTGGGTGATCGGGGATACCGTCAACTCCTCCATCGGGCAGGGTTTCATGCTGGCATCCCCCTTGCAATTGGCAGTCATGACCGCGCGGCTTGCCACCGGTCGCGACGTGACGCCGCGCCTGATCAAATCGGTTGATGGGATCGAGCAGCCCCTCGCGGGTGGCAGCCCGCTCAACATGAACGAAAACAACCTGCGCAAGATGCGCAATGCCATGTATGACGTGGTGAATGACCGGCGTGGCACCGCCTACCGCAGCCGCATCATCGCCGATGGCATGCGGATGGCGGGCAAGACGGGAACATCGCAGGTCCGCAACATCACCGCCGCCGAGCGCGCGCGGGGGGTGACAAAGAACGCGGATCTGCCATGGGAACGGCGCGACCACGCGCTGTTTGTGGGCTTTGCCCCCTATGACAAGCCGCGCTATGCGGTGTCGGTTCTGGTGGAACATGGCGGGGGCGGGTCGACTGCTGCGGCCCCCATCGCACGCGACGTGATGCTGCAGGCCCTCGCGGGGGGGGAGCCACCGCTTGAGGCCTATCCCACAGCTGACCGCGCCCGGATCAAGGTGCAGCAGGAACAGCTGCGTGATGTCCAGCCTCAGGCCGCCATCGACGGAAAAGATCAGGCATGAGCTATCTTGAATATACCGTCAAATCGGTCCCTACCGGGTTTCGGAAAATCCTGCATCTGAACTGGCCGCTGGCCTTGCTGCTTGCCTCTGTCTGCGGCGTTGGCTTCTTGATGCTCTATTCTGTTGCGGGCGGGTCCTTTACCCCTTGGGCAGAGCCGCAGATGAAGCGTTTTGCGCTTGGCCTTGCGGTCATGTTCTTTGTTGCGATGGTCCCTATATGGCTTTGGCGCAACCTGTCTGGTCTGGGCTATGCTGTGTCCTTGTTACTGCTGGTTGCGGTGGCGCTGGTGGGGGATGCGCGCAAAGGATCGCAGCGCTGGCTGGATCTGGGGTTTGTTGATCTGCAGCCCTCTGAGCTGATGAAGATCACCCTGGTGATGTTTCTGGCCGCCTATTATGACTGGTTGCCCGCAAAGAAAGTATCGCGGCCCCTGTGGGTTTTGTTGCCTGTGGTGATCATCATGGCACCGACCGCATTGGTGCTGGAACAGCCTGATCTGGGAACCTCCATTCTGCTGCTGGCTGCAGGCGGCGGGTTGATGTTTCTGGCGGGGGTGCATTGGGCTTATTTTGCGGCTGTCGGTGCCTCTGGCATCGGGTTGATCACGGCGGTCTTTGCATCGCGCGGCACCGGCTGGCAGCTGCTGAACGACTATCAGTATCGGCGGATTGATACCTTTCTGGACCCTGCCGCCGATCCGCTGGGGGCGGGCTATCACATCACCCAGTCCAAGATTGCGCTGGGGTCGGGTGGCTGGACCGGGCGCGGGTTCATGCAAGGGACCCAGTCGCGGCTGAACTTCCTGCCCGAGAAACACACCGACTTCATCTTTACCACATTGGCTGAGGAATTCGGCTTTGTCGGTGCATTTTCCCTTCTGGGGCTTTATGCCCTGATCATCATCTTTTGCGTTGTAACCGCCATCCGCAACAAGGACCGTTTCTCATCCCTGCTCACCTTGGGCATTGCCCTGAACTTCTTTTTGTTCTTTGCGGTCAATATGTCGATGGTGATGGGCATGGCCCCGGTCGTCGGTGTGCCGCTGCCCCTGGTCAGCTATGGTGGATCTGCGATGCTGGTGCTGATGCTGGCCTTTGGACTGGTCCAGTCCGCCCATGTTCACAGACCGAGGTAATACCATGACGCTAAATATCCTTTTTGCCGCCAAGCAAGAACGCTGGGACATCTATGCAGCCCCCTTGCGCAAGGCGCTGGCAGAAGCGGGGATCACCGCCAACCTGTCGATGGATCTGGCGGCAGATCAGGTCGATTACATCGTCTATGCCCCCAATAGCGCGGTGCAGGATTTTACGCCCTTTACCCGCGCCAAGGCCGTGCTGAACCTTTGGGCCGGGGTCGAAACCGTTGTGGGCAACGAGACGCTGCAGATCCCTTTGGCGCGCATGGTTGACCCCGGACTGACGGCCGGCATGGTCGAATGGGTGACAGGGCATGTGATGCGTTATCATCTGGGGATGGACACCGACATTCTGCGCCGGGATGCAAAGTGGGAACCCCGCACGCCGCCACTGGCCCAAGAGCGCAGCGTTGTGATCCTGGGGATGGGTGCCCTGGGCAGTGCCGCTGCGCGCACGCTGGTCAGCCTGGGATTCCAGGTAACCGGATGGTCGCGCAGCGCCAAATCCGTAGACGGTGTGACCTGTCTGCATGGGCCAGAGGGTCTGCGCAGCGCCCTGACCAAGGCCGAGATCGCTGTCCTGCTGCTGCCCGATACGCCTGCCACGGAAAACACGCTGAACGCTGATACATTGGCGCTGATGCCCAAGGGCGCATTTACCATCAACCCCGGTCGTGGGCCGCTGATTGAGGATGACGCCCTGCTGGCGGCACTGGATGCCGGGCATATCGCCCATGCCACATTGGATGTCTTTCGCGTTGAACCCCTGCCGGCGGATCACCCCTATTGGGCGCATCCGCAGGTCACCGTCACGCCCCATATCGCGGCAGAGACCCGCGCGCTGACCGCATCCCAGGCGATTGTCGAAAACATCCGCCGCGGCGAGGCGGGGGAGCCGTTTGTGAACCTGGTGGATCGCAAGCTGGGCTACTGACCCCGGCTGCCAGAGATAAAAAAGGGCGGTGGCATCACCTTATGCCCCGCCCTTTGTCCTTTATGCGACAGCGGCTCAGGCTGCCAGACCGCGCCCCTTGAGCAGGGCCTCAACCCCCGGCAACCGCCCCCTGAACGCAACATACAGCTCTGCCGCATCCTGAGAGCCACCAGCCGACAGGATATGGGTTTCCAACGCCTGTGCACGGTCCGCGTCAAAGGCACCACCGGCTTCCTCAAAGGCTTCGAAGGCATCCGCATCCATCACCTCTGACCACATGTAGCTGTAATAGCCGCTGGAATAGCCATCGCCCGAAAACACATGGGCGAATTGGGGCGTGGCATGGCGCATGCGGATCGCGTCGGGCATGCCGATTTCCGCCAGAACCTCGGCCTGTTTGGCCATTGGGTCGGCAGGTGCACCCCCATCGTGAAACGCCAGATCGACCAGGGCAGAGGCCACATATTCGACCGTCTGGAAACCCATGTCAAAGGTCGCAGCCCCCAGTACCTTTTCCAGCATTTCCTGAGGCATTGGCGCGCCGGTCTTGGCGTGGGTCGCGAATTCGCCCAGCACTTCGGGCACTTCCAGCCAGTGTTCATAAAGCTGGCTCGGCAGTTCCACAAAGTCACGTGCGACCGATGTGCCGCTGATGCTTTCGTAGGTCACGTTGGACAACATCTGGTGCAACGCATGGCCAAATTCATGAAACAGCGTGCGCGCATCATCATAGGACAAAAGCGCGGGATCGGATTTGGCAAAGTTGCACACGTTGATCACGACGGGCGACTGAACCTGCGGGAACTTGGCCTGTGCGCGCATGGCCGAACACCATGCACCAGATCGTTTGGACCCCCGGGCAAAGTAATCACCGATAAACACCGCCACATGCTGCCCCTTGCGCGTGACTTCCCAGGCGCGGCAGTCGGGGTGGTAAAGCGGCACATCAAGCGGTTTGAATTCAAGGCCGAACAGCCGGTTTGCACAGGCAAAAGAGGCCTCAATCATGCGGTCCAGCTGGAAATAGGGTTTGAGGGCGGCCTCATCCAGATCATGTTCGGCGGCGCGGCGTTTTTCAGCGTAATAGCGCCAGTCCCAAGGGGCCAGATCACCGTTCACGCCATCGGCATGCATCATCTGCGTCAGCACGGCTGCATCGGCATTGGCCTGCGCCTTGGCCGGTTCCCAGACCTGCATCAGCAGATCGCGGACAGCCTGGGGCGTCTTGGCCATTTCGGTTTCCAGCTTGAAGGCCGAGAAATTCTCATATCCCAGCAATTTGGCCCGTTCCTCGCGCAGGCTCAGGGTTTCTGCCGCGATGCCACGGTTGTCTGTCTTGCCACCATTCGCGCCGCGGGCCTCCCAGGCGCGGAATGCCTTTTCGCGCAGATCGCGGCGCGGGGAGAATTGCAAGAAAGGCACGATCAATGACCGCGACAGCGTGACAACGGGGCCAGCCGCCCCTTTTTCCTCACCTGCCGCACGGGCGGCACCGATCACAAAATCAGGCAGCCCTTGAAGATCATCCTCGGACAGTTCCATGAACCATTCGCGTTCATCCGCCAGCAGGTTCTGGGTGAATTCGGTTCCCAACACGGCAAGCCGCCCCTTGATCTCTTTCATCCGGGCCTCTTGGGCACCGGATAGGGCCGCACCGGCGCGCACGAACCCCCTGTGGGTCAGCATCAGCACACGCGCCTGTTCGTCGGTCAGCTTCAGCGTGTCGCGCTGATCCCAGACGGCGGCGACACGCGCAAACAGCGCCTTGTTGCCAGAGATTTCTGCGAAATGCGCGGCCAGTTTTGGCGAAAACGCGCGCTGCAGGTCTTCGCGTGCGGGGTTGCTGTCGGCACCTGCAACGGTGAAAAACACGCCCAATACTTTGTCCAGCGCCTTGCCCACTGCCTCCAGCGCTTCGACCGTATTGGCAAAGGTGGCAGGCTCCGGATTGGTTGCGATGGCGTCAATCTCGGCGTTATGGGCGGCAAGCGCGTGATCCATTGCGGGGGCAAAATCTTCGTCTTTGACCTGATCAAAAGGGGCCAATCCGAAGGGGGTATTCCAGTCTGGGAGCAGTGGATTTGTCATAGGTATTCTCCTTTGCCCTTACAGCTAAGGGCGGCATGTCCGCGATACAATCGTACCCGGTAATAATCAGATCAATCAGGCGGTCCCACAGGTCGGACAATCGGCCCGGCGCTGCAATTGGATCGTGCGGCTTTCGCCATAAAGCGCATCATAAATCAGCATCTGTCCCCGCGCCGCCGTACCGGCCCCGGTAAGCACCTTGATCGCCTCAACCGCCATCATGGAGCCGATGACACCCGGCAGCGGGCCGATCACACCGGCATCAGCGCAACTGGGGGCCAGATGTGCTGCGGGTGCCTGGGCAAAGATACATTGGTAACAGGGCGCTCCTGAGGCCGGATCAAAGACCGACATCTGCCCTTCCCACTGGCTCAGCGCACCGGAAATCAGCGGCACCTTGGCCGCTACACAGGCGGCATTGACCAGATAGCGGGTGTCGAAGTTATCGGTGCCGTCCAGCACCAGATCATACTCCGCGATCAGCTCTGCGGCGATGTCATCGGTCAGTCTGCGGTGGTAGGGACGGACAGTGACGAAAGGGTTTTGCGCCTGCATCTGGGCCTGGGCCGAAAACACTTTGGGCATGCCGATGTTGGCATCGGGATGGATGATCTGGCGTTGCAGATTGGCGTTTTCCACCAGATCATCGTCAATCACACCGATCGTGCCGACCCCTGCCGCAGCCAGATATTGCAGCACAGGTGCCCCCAGGCCACCGGCCCCCACGACCAGAACCTTGGCGTTTTTCAGTGCCTTTTGTCCGACCCCGCCGACCTCTCGCAATACGATGTGGCGGGCGTAGCGGTTCAATTCAGTCTCGGAAAAGGCGGCGGGTCTGGACATAGGTGTTTCGGACGGGACCCCTGCCGCCTTGGCCCGAAGGGTGCGGATGACCCAGCGGTAGCCCCAGAAGATCAGCACAAAGCCGCCCAGGATCAGCCAAAGCGCCGCGCTGCCCCCCGTGGCCACACGCAGCGGGTTGGTGACCGGAAATACCACCTGAATGCCCAGAACCGCGACATAGAGCAGCCCCAGGAATGCGCTGCGTACCTCGCGGCTGGCCCCCATACGGCCACCGCCAAACCAGATGGCCGCCGCCAACAGCAATACCAATACCATTATTCTACCCCGGTTGATCCAAATCCGCCGCCCGCGCGCTGGGTGCTTCCCAGGGCGGCGACTGTGGCAAAGGTAGCCTGCACCACCGGGGCTGCCACCATTTGTGCGATACGCATGCCATGGGTGATCTCAAACGGGTCCGCCCCCAGGTTCAGGACGATCACGCCCACGACCCCGCGATAGTCGCTGTCGATGGTGCCCGGAGCGTTCGGCAACGTCAGACCCTGTTTCAACGCCAGACCGGAACGGGGACGGATCTGCACCTCGAACCCTTGTGGAATTTCCATGTGCAGGCCGGTCGATATCAGGGCGCGCCCCATGGGCGGCAAGACCACAGCGCCCTGGGGCAGGTTTGCCCGCAGGTCTGCACCGGCGGCACCTGTCGTCTCATATGCTGGCAGGCCAAGCGTTTGATCAGCCCCCTGCGCCCATGTGCATTTGATCTCAACCACGGCTCAGCCCAGCGCCTCGGCGATGCGGGCGGCCAGTTTTTGCGCCACCTGTGTCTTGCCCATGCGCGGCCAGCCTTCGGCACCGGCATCAGAGATCAGCGTGACCGCATTTTCACTGCCTCCCATGATCCCCGTCTCGGGCGAGACATCATTGGCCACGATCCAGTCACATCCCTTGCGGGCCCGTTTGGCGGTCGCGTTTTCGATGACATCATTGGTTTCTGCGGCAAAGCCCACCACCAATGGCGGGCGGCCCTTTTTCATCTGGCTGACGAATTTGAGGATGTCGGGGTTTTCGGCAAAGGTAAGGGTGGGCAATCCGTCCTTGGATTTCTTGAGCTTGCGGTCGCGGGCCCCCTCAACGCGCCAGTCGGCCACGGCGGCGGCAAATACGCCGGCATCGACCGGCAGGCTGGCCTCTACCGCTTCCAGCATCTGCTGGGCGGTCTGCACGCGGATCACCCTGACCCCGTCGGGGGGCGGCACATCGGCTGGCCCCGTGACAAAGATCACTTCTGCGCCCAAGGCGGCCAAAGCGCGGGCAATCGCGGTGCCCTGCGCGCCTGAGGACCGGTTTGCGATATAGCGCACCGGATCAATCGGTTCATGGGTCGGACCAGAGGTGACCAGGATCCGTTTGCCGCTCAGCGGGCCCTCAGACAGATTCGCCTCGATCGCCGTGACAATCTCAAGCGGTTCGGACATGCGGCCGGGTCCGTATTCACCGCAGGCCATATCGCCCTCATTAGGGCCAATGACCGTGATGCCATCGGCGCGCAGCGTGTCTAGATTGCGCTGAGTTGCGGCATGTTCCCACATGCGGACATTCATTGCGGGCGCTATCAGCACCGGCGTGTCCGTCGCCAGCAACAGGGTTGATGCCAGATCGTTGGCATGCCCCTGCGCCATCTTGGCCATCAAATCTGCGGTAGCGGGCGCAACAACGATCAGGTCGGCCACACGGCTTAGCTGGATATGGCCCATCTCGGCCTCATCACCGAGGTCAAACAGATCGCGGAACAGTTTTTTGCCAGCCAGCGCGGTCACGGACAACGGGGTGACGAATTCTTCACCGGCGCGGGTCAGGACCGGCGTTACATCTGCACCGCGTTCGCGCAGCCGCCGGATCAGGTCAAGCGATTTGAACGCAGCTATCCCACCGCCGATGATCAGCAGAATGTGTTTCCCTGCCAGCATGCTCCGCCCTTCCTTGGCCCGTCAATTCAACCAGACCATAGGACGCAAGCCAAGGGCATGCCAGCCCTGACGCGAAGCGATCAGTTCAGGAAGTGGAAAACTTCGCGGGACTGACCCTCAAGCGATTTACGCATCTTCATGAAAGCGGCAGCTTCCAATTGGCGTACACGCTCCTTTGACAGCTTCAACTCTTCACCAAGGCTTTCCAATGTGCGCGGCTCTTCGCGCATCTTGCGTTCGCGCACGATGAACTGCTCACGATCGTTCAATTCTCTCATCGCGGCCAACAGCCAAGCGCGCAGCTGTTCTGTATCATGGCTGTCCTCGACACGCTCGGCGGCCTGCGCACTGTCATCAACCAATGCGTCAATCCACTCTCTGCCTTCGTCTTCGGCCGATTGGGTCGCGTTCAGCGAATAGTCAGAGCCGGACAAGCGGCCTTCCATCATCTCTACATCATGCAAAGGCACACCAATCTCAGTAGAGATCATCTGACGCAGCTGGTATTTGTCCAGCGTTTCGCCCGCTGCTGCCGCCTCGCGCTCAAGCCGGGCCTGAACACGGCGCATGTTGAAAAACAAAGATTTCTGCGAAGATGTCGAACCGGTCCGCACCATGGACCAGTTGCGCATGACATGGTCCTGAATGCTGGCCTTGATCCACCACACCGCATAGGTCGAAAACCGCACCCCGCGATCGGGATCAAACTTGTCCGCCGCCTTCATCAGGCCCAGACCCGCTTCCTGGATCAGGTCGTTCATCGGCGCGCCGTAGCGCTTGAATTTGCCCGCCATGGAAATCGCCAGCCGCATATAGGCGGTGATCAAACGGTGCAGGGCTGCCTCGTCGCGCTGATCGCGCCAGGCATAGGCCAGCTTCAGCTCTGTGTCCGCGTCCAGCAGTTCTGCTTTCATCGCGGTACGGGTCAGTGAGAATTCGCGTGCCGTTTGCAGTGTCATCTTCGATTTTCCCTGATCTTGGTCGCACGCCTTGTGACGTGCTGTTGGTTCCTTTACGCACTCACCACTGGTTTGGTTCCCGAAAAAAGTGAAAGAAATGTTTCCACAATCAACTTTTGTTTTAGGGGGGGCTGCCTCTGGCAAGTCCCAATGGGCAGAGGAATTTGTCAAATCTTGCGGTTTGCCAATGGTTTACCTTGCCACGGGGCAGGTCTTTGATGCTGAGGTCGCGGCCCGGGTCGAGGTTCATAAAAAGCGCAGGGATGAACGCTGGCACACAGTTGAGGTTCCTTTGGACCTTGGTCCGGCATTGGCCGATATCCCGTCTGATCATATCGTGCTGATTGATTGCGCGACCATGTGGCTGACCAATCAAATGATGGAAAACGCGGATCTTGCCGCCGCGCAATTGGATCTGGTCGCCGCCTTGCGCGGCTGTGTGGCACCTTGGGTCATCGTCTCAAACGAAGTGGGACAGGGCATCGTCCCTGACAACGCCCTGTCACGGCAGTTTCGCGAAGCACAAGGCAGGCTGAACATTGCACTGGCAGCCCATGCAGAGCTGGCCGTGCAGGTGATCGCCGGGTTGCCACAGGTTTTGAAAGGACAGCTGCCATGACCGTCTGGCATTGGGTCCGCCACGGGCCAACCCATGAAAAGACCTTTGTTGGATGGCGCGACGTGCCCGCCGATCTGTCTGACACGGCACAGATCGAGCGGCTTCACCGGCATCTTCCCCTCGATGCGATGATGATCTCTTCCGATCTGATCCGCTGCGTGGCGACGGCAGATGTCTTGGGCATCCCCAGCCGCCAACGCCTGCCCCATCACGCCGACCTGCGAGAGTTACATTTCGGCGTCTGGGACGGCATGCATTTTACCGAAGTCAGCAAACGCGATCCAGAGCTGTCGCGCGCTTATTGGGAAAAGCCGGGCGATGTGGTGGCACCGGGCGGCGAAAGCTGGAACCAGGCCTCTGCCCGTGTCAGCCGCGTGGTCGATGCGATGAACGCCGCGCATCCGGCGGCGCATATCATCGCCGTGGCCCATTTCGGTGTGATTTTGACACAGGTGCAGCGCGCGCTTGGCGTCACGCCCTATCAGGCGATGGCGCATAAGATCGACAATCTGTCCGTCACGACCCTGCGCCATGACGCTGGCAATTGGCACGCCGAAGCAATCAATCACCTACCGTGATGACGGGAGGCACATAATAGCGTTTGCCGGGGCGCTATGTGGCCGCATAGATTAATCGTCATGACTTATGACCTTTACATCGGCGATCGTACCTTCTCCAGCTGGTCCTTGCGGGGCTGGCTGATGTTGGAGAAATTCAACCTGCCCTATCGGACCCATATGGTTGGTCTGTACAGCGGCACAATGGCTGCCGAGCTGGCACCACTTGCCCCCGCCAAACTGGTGCCTGCGATGCGCACGCCAGAGGGGACAGTCGTCGGCGAGACCCTTGCCATGGCAGAGACATTGGCAGAGCGGCACCCCGAGGCGGGCCTTTGGCCCGCAGACCCCGCAGCACGCGCCACCGCACGGTGGCTGTCAGCGGCGATGTGTTCGGGTTTTTCAGCCCTGCGCGGGGCCTGTCCCATGCAGTTGCAGCATGTGAACGTAGGATTTGTGCCCAGCGCCGAGGTTCTGGCAGATCTGGCCCGGATCGAAGAGCTGTGGGTCCATGCCCGAAGCTTGCGCCAGACAGAAGGGCCCTGGCTCTTTGGCGGTTACAGCCTTGCGGATGTCTTCTATGCCCCGGTGGCGGCGCGCATTTTGGGCTATGACTTGCCCGTCTCCGATGCGGCGCGCGCCTATTGCATGACCACTGTTGAGGATGCCGCCTTCAAGGCTTGGCGGGCAGAGGGGCTGAAAGTGACCTATGACCCCTTTCCCTATGATCTGGGCATGCCGACGCGGCCCTGGCCCTAAGGTGCAGCCGATACTTTGGCTGCCGTTAATCATTCCTAAAGACACCCTGCCTACCCATTAACCATTCACATGGGAGAGTGGCGTGGTTTCACGGGCCTATACAGTCGCGTTTCAGGGGGTGGAGGCCCGCATCGTCGAGGTGCAATGTGCGGTCACCGCCGGTCTGCCGGCCTTTTCCATCGTAGGCCTGCCGGACAAGGCCGTGTCAGAGGCCCGCGACCGCGTGCGCACGGCCCTGACCTCTATGGCGATTGCGCTGCCGTCCAAACGCATCACCGTCAACCTAAGCCCTGCGGATCTGCCAAAGGAGGGCAGTCATTTCGATCTGCCCATTGCCTTTGCCCTGCTGGCCGCACTGGACATCCTGCCGGCGGATGTGACCGAAACCGTCGTGGCATTGGGAGAGCTGTCCCTGGACGGCACGCTGGTGCCCGTGGTGGGTGCCTTGCCCGCCGCGATGGCCGCGGCGGAACACAACCGCAGCCTGCTTTGCCCGCTTGGATCCGGGGCCGAAGCCGCCTGGGTCGGTCAGGCCGAGGTGATCGCGGCTGCCACACTGGGCGATGTGGTGCGGCACTATACCGGGCAGAATACGCTGAGCCCGGCTGAGCCGGGCGAAGTCAGCCTTGGCCCTCAGGGGCGCGACCTGCGCGAGGTCAAGGGGCAGGAACGTGCCAAACGCGCCCTGGAAATTGCGGCAGCGGGTCGGCATCACCTTATGCTGGTCGGCACGCCGGGCTCTGGCAAAAGCATGCTTGCGGCGCGGCTGCCCTCTATCCTGCCGCCCCTGTCGGCGGCCGAGGCACTGGACACATCCATGATCCATTCGCTGGCCGGTCTGCTGGACGAAGGGGGCATTTCCCGCGCGCGACCCTTTCGCGAACCCCATCACACCGCGTCGATGGCTGCGATTATCGGGGGGGGACGGCAGGCAAAACCGGGCGAGGTCAGCCTGGCCCATAACGGCGTTTTGTTCATGGACGAATTTCCCGAATTTCCCCGCATGGTTCTGGAAACCCTCAGGCAACCGATTGAAACCGGCGAAGTGATGATCGCAAGGGCCAATGCCCATGTGAAATATCCCTGCAAGTTCATGCTGGTCGCGGCGGCCAATCCCTGTAAATGCGGCTATCTTTCCGATCCCGCCCGCGCCTGCGCCCGGGTCCCCCAATGCGGCGATGACTACATGGGCCGGATATCAGGCCCGCTGATGGACCGCTTTGATCTGCGGGTGGATGTCCCACCGGTTGCCTTTACCGATCTTGACCTGCCGGCCAGCGGGCCAAGCTCTGCCGAAGTCGCGGCCCGTGTTGCCGCTGCCCGCGAGGTGCAGCGCCAACGCTTTTCAGGCAAGACAGGCCTGCGCGTCAATGCGGATGCCGAAGGGGATATGCTGGAACAGATCGCAAGCCCCGATGCAGAGGCCCGTGCCCTGCTGATGCGCGTGGCCGAAAGGTTTCACCTGTCGGCGCGGGGCTATCACCGGGTCATGCGGGTGGCGCGCACGATTGCGGATCTGGACGGGGCCGAAACCGTGGCCAAGCCCCATATCGCAGAGGCGGTCAGTTTCCGCCTGCCTGCGGCAATTG
>Ga0136655_1000275_pt1 | contig 23377 bp, 22 predicted proteins | sample CPBDNA_2_FD_94863 | JGI IMG/M metagenome (GOLD analysis project Ga0136655, IMG submission 94863) | Freshwater to marine salinity gradient microbial communities from Chesapeake Bay, USA - CPBay_Spr_15_0.8_DNA (version 2) | ecosystem: Environmental > Aquatic > Marine > Coastal | place: USA... | reverse complement strand
TTATTTAAAAAGAACTTCTCGCGGTCGTATGGCAACGGAGTTGGCTTACAAGCACTTGAAAATCAAACCGAATTTGGGCTTGGGCGGATTATTTGAGGGGGTTTAACAGCCTCGTTTACCAATATAAAAGCCACTCCAAATTTCTCTGGAGTGGCTTTTTTAGGTTTTTACGATAACTTATTTTTTCAGCGAAGCCATGTCAATCACAAATCGGTAGCGCACGTCACCTGCAATTGTCCGCTCGTAGGCCTCATTGATTTCGTCCATGGCGATCACTTCTACGTCGGATACAATTCCATGCTCAGCGCAGAAATCCAGCATTTCCTGAGTTTCTTTGATCCCGCCAATCAGCGAACCTGCCAAGCTTTTTCTGCCAAAAATCAAGGCTGTCGCATGGATTTGCTCAGGTGTTGGGGGAACTCCCAGCAAGACCATGACCCCATTTGTTTTCAACAGATTCAAATAAGCCGAATAATCATGAGAAGCCGATACCGTGTCTATAATCAGATTATAAGACCCTTTCAATCGTTTCATATTCTCAGGATCTGTAGTCAACTCGAAGTGGTGAGCTCCTAAGTAGTCAGCATCTTTAGCTTTTTCGGGAGAGCGACTAAGCATGGTGACTTCTGCACCCATGGCCGCAGCAATTTTCACAGCCATGTGTCCCAATCCACCAAGTCCCACTACAGCTACTTTATCTCCTTTTTTCACATTCCAATGCTTCAATGGAGAATAAGTGGTGATACCAGCACAAAGTAAAGGAGCAACTCCTTCTAGAGGTAGCTTATCGGAAACCTTGAGTACGAATTTTTCAGTGACCACGATCTGCGTCGAGTATCCACCGTAAGTAATTGTTTTCTTGTCTTGTAGATAAGAGCTATAGGTGCCTGACATTCCTTTTTCGCAAAACTGTTCTAGATCATCTTCACAGTTGACACAGCCACCGCAAGACTCCACCATACAGCCAACACCTACGGTATCACCGACTTTATGTTTGGTGACTTCTGAACCTACAGAAATAACTTTCCCTACGATCTCATGACCAGGTACGACTGGAAAAATAGTACCTCCCCACTCGTTTCTGGCCGTATGAATGTCTGAATGGCATACTCCACAATAGAGGATGTCTATCTCAACATCTTTCGGGCCTGGAGTTCTTCTTTCAAGTTGAAAAGGTGCTAATGGTTGATCTGCATGTTTTGCAGCGTAAGATTTTATAGTTGACATAAAAATTAATTTTTGTTTAAAAGCTCTTTTAGATTAAATCAAATTAATCCGAGGTAAGTTCACTAGCGGCTTCCTGATCGAGAAACCAAATCAAATCTGCAGTCGCAGGATTGACCAGGCTAGCTGGATAGCTTCGGAAATCACCCTCCTCCTTTACAATTTCTCGGACTTTTTCGGATTTGTTTTTCCCGGTTACCAGAAAAGTGATCCGCTTGGCATTATTGATCAATTTTCCAGTGATAGTTACACGCTTCTGGCCTGAGTCTGGATGTGTAGCTACTTCGCAGTTGTGGGAAGAATCCCAAAGCTGAATCGAATCTGGGAAAATTGATGCGGTATGGCCATCGTCACCCAAGCCGAGTATCACCAAGTCAAACTGAGGAATCTTATTTGCTTTTGGCAAATGCTGATCCAGCACATTTCCGTAACGGATGGCTTCTTCGATAGGATCATTTTCACCTTGTACACGGAAAATATTTTCAGCCGGAATAGTAATCTTTGATAAGAGATGATCCAGCGTCATTTTGTAATTGCTCTCTAGGTTTGTCGGAGGTACGCATCGCTCATCTCCCCAATAGAAAAAGACTTTTGACCAATCAATCTTTTCGGTAAAATTTTCAGCTAAATAATCAAAGACGACTTTTGGAGTACTTCCACCTGAAAGCGCAACGTGAACATTTTCTTGAGACTCAGTTAATTCTTGAAACTGGTGGGAAAATTCATCCGCCAGTTTTTCTTTAGAACTGGAAATAATCAACTGCATAATATATTGGGTTTGATTAAGTATAGTTTAGGGTTATTGATTAGCAAATGACGCAGAAGCCAGATTCATCGGTTAGCAAGTCTCCAGGATTTCTCCAGCCAAAGCTACCTTCGATCAAATCATCCGAGTTTCTAGGACCCCAAGTTCCTGCGGAATAACCATAGGTATTGACTTGAGGACAATTTTCCCAGCATTTTAAAATTGGGTCAACAAATTTCCACGCAGCTTCAACTTCATCCGCTCGCGCATACAGTGTGGTGTCTCCCTGCATGGCATCCAATAAAAGTCTTTCATAAGCATCCATGACATGAGCAGACTCAAGGTCTGAATAGTAAAAATCCATATTTGCCTGCTCGACATGGAAACCTAAGCCAGGGACTTTTACCCCAAACTTGATTAAAATCCCTTCGTCGGGCTGAATCCGGATGATTAGTTTATTATCCTTTTTGTAGACATCCTGACTTTTGAATATGTCATGATGTGGGCTCTTAAAATGAATGACCACTTCGGTGACTTTGGTTGGCATGGCTTTACCAGTACGAACGTAGAAGGGGACATCACTCCAGCGCCAATTATCGATGAAAAACTTCACCGCAGCATAAGTTTCGGTGGTGGATTCAGGATTCACTCCATCTTCTTCCCGATAGCCTTTTACATTCTTACCATCGATTTTGGAGGCCACATATTGGCCTTTAAGTGTGTTTTTAAGGATTGTCTCATCGTCCTTCATGATTCGAATAGACTTCAGCGCTTTCACCTTTTCATTACGGATTTCCTCAGCATCAGAATTGATTGGTGGCTCCATCACAATCAATGAAATCACCTGAAGCAAATGGCTCTGAAACATATCACGGAACGCTCCCGATTTATCATAATAGCCACCGCGCTTTTCCACTCCTACTGTCTCCGCATTGGTGATCTCTACATGATGGATGTAGCGACGATTCCAGACTGGCTCAAAAATAGAATTTGAAAAACGGGTCACCAGGACATTTTGAACTGTTTCCTTGCCTAGGTAGTGGTCTATTCGGTAGACCTGAGACTCTTGAAAGTACTTGTGTAATCCCACGTTAAGCGCTTTAGCTGATGCCAAATCGTAGCCGAATGGTTTTTCTACTATAATTCGTTTCCATCCTTCATCCTCTTTGGTCAAGCCTTCTTCATAAAGATTTTTCGCGATCGGCTCATACAGGCTAGGAGGGGTAGAGAGGTAAAAAATGTAATTTTCAGCAGTGCCAAATTTCTCATTCAAGTGTTGGACCCTGTTGGCTAGCGGAGCATAGCTACTATCATAGTCATCTCCCAGATCGGTATAGAAAAGCTTATTTGAAAACGTATTGATAAAAGACGCTTCCTCCGAGTTAAGTTTTTTCTCCAAAAACTCGCTTTCAATCAAGACTTTTTTTCGAAAATCATTATCAGTCATTGAGCTTCGGCTCACCCCTAACACGACAAAATTCTCTGGTAGATGCTTTCCCTTGTAAAGGTTGAAAAGTGCCGGAATGAGTTTTCGGGCTGTCAAATCACCTGAAGCTCCAAAAATTATCAGCATCTGGTTTTGAGTTTTTTTCATCTGTTTATAATTTGATTTTCGAAGGTCATATGGAATCTCGCATGTCTGATAATCTTCCCTATGTTTGACTTCTGGATCATGCTCGATTTCATGAGAAAATCTAGATTGATTCGGAATTCAAGGGAGAGGTAAGGTGAATTTTGCCTAATAGTTTTTGCTAAAAAGCTTCATAGGTCATTTTGATAAGTTAATTTTGACCTTGAGGATGTAAAAATAGGGCTTATTTATTTTATTCGTATAGCCGATTATAGGAATTGACAAAGAGACAACGCGATGCAAGGAACATATGATTTTGGCCTGATAGGTCTAGGAGTGATGGGTAGGAATTTTATTTTGAATGTAGCAGATAATGGTTACAAAGCTTTTGGGTATGATTTGGATCAGTCCCAAGTGGCGGCACTGAAAGCTGAGGGTCATCCCGATCAAGTGGATGCGACTTCGGATATTGTGACATTTACCAAGTCGCTGAGTTTACCTAGAAAGATCATGCTACTCGTTCCTGCTGGTAAAATCGTAGATCAGGTCATCGAAAGTTTGCTGCTGCATTTAGATAAAGATGATATAATCATTGATGGTGGAAATTCCTTTTTTACTGACACCGATAGAAGAGAGGCTTATTTTAAAGAAAAAGGAATTCATTTTTTTGGATCAGGAGTTTCCGGCGGAGCTAAAGGTGCTCGAAGAGGCCCGAGTATTATGCCTGGAGGAAATAAAGAAGCCTATCAGCACGTGAAGCCCATTTTTGAAGCAGTTTCTGCAAAATACAAAGGCGAACCTTGTGTGGCCTACCTTGGTCCAAAATCAGCCGGAAATTATGTGAAGATGGTTCACAACGGGATTGAATATTCCATGATGCAGCTGACTTCGGAGATTTATGATGTAATGAAGAAGTCAGTCGGATTATCAAATGATGAACTTCATGAAGTTTATTCTACTTGGAACTCTGGAAGACTTCAGTCTTTTTTGGTAGAGATTACAGCTGAGATCTTCACCCAAAAGGATACGCTTACCGATGGAGATTTGGTGGATCTGATTTTAGATAAGGCCAAGCAAAAAGGAACCGGAAAGTGGACTTCCCAAAATGCTATGGATCTAGGGATTCCTGTTCCGACAATCGATATGGCTGTGAGCATGCGGGAGATTTCAGCATTAAAAGAGGAGCGAGTGTTAGCTGATCAGTTATATTCCAGACCTAAGTCAGGGGTTATTTCAAAAGAAAAAATGATTGCTCAAGCAGAACAAGCATTGTATTTCTCCTTTATTATTTCCTATGCGCAAGGATTACATCAATTGGAAGTTGCCTCCCGAGAGTATGGATATGAGTTGGATATGGCAGTGATTGCCAAAATCTGGCGAGCTGGCTGTATCATTCGAGCGGGATTGTTAGCGGATATCGCTGATGCATATACCGCAAAACCTGATTTGGCAAACTTACTGTTATCACCCGCCTTTGTGGGGAAAGTACAGGGAACAATGCCAGCTGTTCGGAGCTTAGTAGCCTACGCTGCGCAAAGTGGGATTCCAGTTCCTGGGTTAGCTTCGGCGCTGAGCTATTTCGATGCTTATACTTCTTCTAATCTTCCTTTAAATCTGATCCAAGCTCAGCGCGATCACTTTGGTTCGCATACCTATGAGCGGATTGATCGAGAAGGGATTTTTCACACCGAATGGGGAGAGGGCAATGAGCAGTAGGCAGTTAGTAGTTAACCTTTGAGGTTTTTTTCTAACCTCGAAGGTTTGATTTCAGGAAGCAGTTTGCACGGTTCAGGAAGCAGGGATTAGTTGGCAAGTCAGAAAAATAAGAAATCAATAAAGAATTAAGGAGTTTTGAGGGCTTAGCCCACTTTCAATTTCAGCTCGCCGTGACGCTTAATGATTTTCAGCTCAAAAAACTGATTGACAAATGCTTTGCAATGATTCTCGGCCCATTCAGCACGACTTTCGGTGTCATAGAGTAAGGTCATTCGGAGCATTGTCTTCACATATTGTTCGTGTGTCCCAAGTTCCTTGATCCAAGCAATAAACGCTGCTTCCCATTCTTCTTTGAATTTGTCGAAATGATTTCGTCCATCAAAAAGAATTTCTAGCTGATTATCATCATGCTTAAAGCGGTAGATCCCACAGAGCTGGCGGTAAATTATGTTCACCCGATCAAAAGGAAATTCAAAGGTGTTTAGGATGTTGGTATACGTCTCATCCATGAGGAGAAGCGGATTATACATATAGGTATAAGAACGTTTCAACTCGTAAATCATCTGATCGATCAATTCATCTTCGAGTACAAACTGCGCTTGTCTGAGGATGTAGTTTTTATCTAATGGGAAGATTTTTTCGATCATTTTAAAAAGATTGACTCGCAAAAATACAAAACTTATTTTTTTACTTCTACTTTTTAGAAGTTTTAAGGATTAAAAAATGAATATAGATCGTGCCTTCAGCACTCTTAAAAATATTGAATTTGTTTGATAACCCAGAATTTCATTCTAGGCTACTATGAATATTGCCTTCAGCAATTTTGGCATTTAGCACTCTCGATATCGAATTCCAATACAATACATTTCTTGGATCTTCGGAAAAAGCGCTGAAGGCGCGGACTGTATCAGCCCTAAATAAAATTTGGGGCCAAATACGTATATCGGATCATGAGCCCTGAAGGGGCGATCTGTATTTTTATCCATGATAATAAGACCTGATATTTTTAACCTTAGATTTCATTCTAGGCTAGTACGATTATTCGCATTCAATTATTACCAATCCGCACTTCCTTTTGCCACATAAGCAGCCATCCGGTCTAGAAGCTCCACAGGATCATCAGATACAATCAATAATTCTTCTTGCTCTGGGTAAAGAAACCCCTGCTCCATTCCATGATTTAAAAAATCAATCAATTTGTCGTAATAGCCATTTACATTATAAATGCCCAGGGGCTTTTGAATATAGTGGAGCTGATTTAAAGTCATGATCTCAAAAAGCTCTTCCAAGGTGCCAATTCCACCAGGCATCGCAATAAACCCGTCTCCCTGCTCAGCCATAAGCCATTTTCGATCACGCATGGTTTCTACGATAATTAATTCTGTGCAGCCCCGGTGTGCCACTTCCCGGTCTACCAGTTTCTGCGGAATTATTCCCACTACCTCTTTACCGCCAGCAAGCATCTCATCAGCGATCACTCCCATGAGACCAACTCTTCCTGCACCATAGATCAAGGTTTGATCACGTTTGATCATCTCTTGCGCTAAAGCCCTAGCGGCAGTTTCAAAAATCGTTGAGTTCCCTTTACGGGAGCCGCAGTAGACAGTGACTTTTTTCATTGTTTTGGAGTTTGATTTCCGAAAGTAGCGGATCGATTCGTTCCTTCAAAGGATTAAATAAAGCGATAATTAGTCCTTATGTCTAACGCGAATGCCTTTAATTGGTAAGGTTAAAAAAAGAAAAGTCTATTTTTCGGCTATGAAAATATGTTTTGCCACCAATAATTACAAGAAAATCGAGGAGGTGAAAGCTGCCTTAGGAGGAAGAATTGAAATCGTTTCACTAGCGGATATCGGCTGTAAAGTAGAATTGCCTGAAACCGGTGATACTTTAGAGCATAATGCTTTTCAAAAAGCACGATATGTTCGAGATAATTTTAGAGTGGATTGTTTTGCGGACGATACCGGACTGGAAGTGGCCGCCTTAAATGGCGAACCGGGAGTCTACTCGGGAAGATATGCGGGGGAACCTCGGTCGGACCAGAGGAACATTAATAAGCTTTTAAAAGCCCTCAATGGAATTCCGAATTCAGGTCGAAAGGCAAGGTTTAGAACGGTTATAGCATTGCTTCTTGAGGGAAAGGAGTATCAGTTTGAAGGAATTGCCGAAGGAGAAATCTTGGAGCAAGAAACCGGAGATGGAGGTTTTGGTTATGATCCGATTTTTAAGCCTGAAGGCTTTTCAAAGTCATTCGCTGAATTAACATTGGTAGAAAAAAATGAAATCAGCCATCGTGGAATTGCCGTCAGCGCATTGATAGACTTCCTTTCCAATAGATAATTCTGAAATAAGGAATTGAATTCAATAACTTTGCCCTATGCAAAAACCATTTATCGTCGGGATCACAGGAGGTTCAGCTTCGGGGAAAACATTATTTTTGGAGCGATTGCTTAGCACTTTTGAATCTGGCGAGGTTTGTCTCATTTCACAGGATAACTATTATAAGCCCCGACATCTTCAGCCAATTGATGGACAGGGAGTGCATAATTTTGATACACCGCATAGCATAGATTTCGAACAATATGCTGCCGATATCCGCATGTTACAGGCAGGTGAAACGGTATATCGGGAAGAATACACATTCAACAATGCCGCAAAAACTCCGAAAATGCTGACTTTTGTTTCTTCGCCCGTGGTAGTGGTGGAGGGGATTTTTGTGTTGTATTATCCGGAATTGGCAGAGCTGTTGGATCTGAAGATTTTCATCGATGCCAAAGATCATATCAAGCTCAAGCGGAGAATCATCCGAGACAAAGTGGAGCGCGGGTATGACTTGGATGATGTGCTCTATCGCTATGAAATGCATGTGATGCCTACTTATGAGAAGTACATCAAGCCATTTAAGAATGAAGCGGATTTGATTGTGACTAATAATCATAATTTTGATAAGGCACTGGAAGTCATACGCACCTATCTCCGATACAAATCTGGGATGTGATTTCAAAAAAAAGGTTCATTCCTTTTCAAATTTTAATAATTGGCTATATTTGCGCCGCATGAAACAGACTAAACCTCAAAACAATCTAATCCAACAGCGCATCACTGTGTTGCTTGCTTTGCTGTTTTGTTTGTTTATCTCTAGTGTGGAGTATGTGCCTTCTGAAGCTCCGATTTCCAAGATCGAAAAGCAGCAACAAAATGCCGACAGCAATCAGAATCAGACCTTTTTAGACGTAGCTGTAGATGCGGTAGTGCCTTTTGCGGTACATGTTTCTCAGAGTGTTTTATACTTTATTTATGAGATTGTTCGGTTCAAAGGGAGTATTACCCTAACCGAATCCACCAGTATTTTTCAGCCTAACCAATTGGTAGAAATCCTCTTTGAACGGATAATTTCTACCAAAGGCCCCTGATTTCCCTTCTCTAATTTCGTTTTAATTCCCTTTCCGATCTCTCGAGTGATCGGACTATCCCTTCTATATCTATTCAATTAATTTCTATTACCCATGCAAAATAAAGGTGTCGTTGTGTTTTTGACAGTGATCGTTACAGTGCTATGCCTGTACTATCTGTCATTCACATTTGTATCAAACGGCGTTCAGGAAAAAGCAACAACTTATGCTACTGACGCTACTGGCAATATTGACTTTGCCAAAAAACAAGGCTTTCTAGACTCCGTATGGAGACAGCCAGTTTATAGCTTCTTGGGAGCTGATTTCACCTATCAAGAAGTAAAGGAGACCCAACTAGGTCTAGGTCTTGACCTTCAAGGGGGAATGCACGTGACTTTGGCGGTATCTCCTGTTGAGATCGTAAAAGGAATCGCTGGCAATCCTAAAGATGAGCTTTTCAACAAATCGGTAGAAGAAGCTAAAGAAGAGGCAAAAACATCAACTTCAAAGTATGCTGATCTTTTCTATGCCGCTTGGCAACGAAATAATCCAGGAAAAAACTTGAGTGCGATTTTCGCAACTGCAGCAAATAGAGGTAAAATATCTTTGGAAACCACTGATGCGGAAGTCCTTGAAATAATCGATTCTGAGGTTGAAAATGCTATCGAACGTTCTTTCAATATCTTGAGAACTCGTATCGACCGATTCGGAACATCTCAGCCAAACATTCAGCGAATCCAGGGTTCAGGTCGGATTCAGATCGAGCTTCCAGGAGTAGACAACCAAGAGCGAGTAAGAAACCTCCTTCAAGGTGTCGCAAAACTTCAGTTCTGGGAAGTGGCAGAAGCCAATGAAATTAGTGGTGCTTTAGAAACCATCAACTCCTCATGGGCAGCTGACAATATCGCCAATCCAGAAATATCAGCTGATACAGTAGCTACAGAAGGATTATCTGAAGAGGATTCCATGAGGAATGCACTTGAGAAACAATTGGCGCAAATTGATCCATTGAATCAATCGAATACTACTTCTCCGATTTTCGCATTGTTGAAGCCAAACTTCGGTTTAGCCTATGACATCCGTGACACAATGACGATCAACAGAATCTTGAAGAAGCCAGAATATAAGTCGCTTCTTCCGCGTGACATCAAATTGCTTTGGGGTGTAAAGCCAGTAAAGGCAGAGGATGGATCAGAGGTTTTGGAGCTTTTCGCAATCAAATCTACCAGAGGATCAGATCAAGCTCCACTAGAAGGTGATGTCGTAACTGATGCCCGTCAGACCTTGGATCAAACTTCTCGTCCAGCAGTATCCATGCAGATGAATGCTGAAGGCGCTAGAAAATGGAGAAAATTGACCAATGAAAATATCGGAAGAAGAATTGCTGTGGTCCTCGATGATTATGTATACACCGCTCCGGTGGTAAATGGAGAAATCCCAACTGGTCAATCAGAAATCTCTGGAAACTTCTCTTTACTTGAAGCTCAAGATTTGGCAAACATCCTGAAATCAGGTTCACTTCCTGCACCAACTCAAATTGTAGAGGAAAGCATCATCGGTCCAACATTGGGTCAAGAAGCTCTGAATCAAGGGTTGATATCTATGGTAGCTGGTTTGTTGATCGTAGTATTATTCATGGTAGCATATTATGCTAAAGGTGGTTTTATCGCCATCGCAGCATTGATATTCAACATCTTCTTTATTCTTGGTATCCTAGCTCAACTAGGTGCAGCATTGACCTTGCCTGGTATCGCAGGTATTGTTTTGACAATCGGTATGTCGATTGATGCGAACGTCTTGATTTTTGAAAGAATTAAAGAAGAGCTTCGCAATGGAGTTGGTCTTTTGAATGCGATTAGTGCAGGTTATGACAAAGCGTTCTCAGCGATTCTCGATTCGAACGTAACCACCTTTATGACTGGTGCGATCCTTTATGCTTTGGGACAAGGACCTGTTAAAGGTTTTGCGATCGTATTGATGATCGGTATTGCTTCTTCCTTCTTCTCAGCGGTATTTATCACTCGAGTGATTGTATCTTGGATGAGCAAGAAAGGTGATAAGAGTTCTATCAGCTTTGCTACTCCATTTGCAAAAAATGCACTTTCTACATTGAACTTGGATTTTCTAGGTAAGCGTAAAGTTGCATACTTAATTTCTACAGGTATCATCGTAATAGGCCTTGGCATAGCAGCAGTCAACGGATTGAAATTCGGAGTTGACTTTACAGGCGGCAGATCATATATTGTGGCTTTTTATGAGCCATTGGCACCTTCTGAATTGAAAACAGGGCTAGACAACGAGTTTGAGGGATCGGTAGAAGTTAAAACATATGGTGCATCTAATGTGCTAAAAGTGACGACTTCCTATCTTGTAAATGAGGATGATGCCGCTTCTAACTTAGAGGTTGAGAATAAGGTAAAAGAGGGAATTGCTACCGTGACTGGAATGACATTCACAGAAGACGCTGAGAAACTGGCCAGTGGTCAGTTTGCAATTACAGGTTCGTCCAAAGTAGGAGCCACTGTAGCAGATGATATCAAAGCTTCCTCTGCTGAGGCAATGCTTGCGGCTTTGGTTGCGATCTTCCTTTATATCCTATTGAGATTCCGTAAGTGGCAGTTCTCATTGGCATCCATCATTGCCTTGATTCACGATACGCTCTTTGTAATTGCAGCTTTTGCAATTGCAAGTGCTTTCGGAGCAACATTTGAAATTGATCAGGTTTTTATCGCGGCAGTATTGACAGTGATTGGTTATTCGATCAATGATACAGTTATCGTATTTGATAGAATCAGAGAGAATATCGAGAATAGAGGGACACACAAATTGGTGAAAGTCTTCAATGACGCAATCAATCAGACCTTAGGAAGAACTTTAATCACCTCATTTACGACCTTAATTGTGGTATTCGTACTATTGATTTTTGGAGGAGAAGTACTTCGAGGATTCTCCTTTGCCCTATTCATTGGTATCGTTGTAGGTACTTATTCCTCTGTCTTCATTGCTACTCCTATAGTAGTAGATTTGATGAAAAGAGAAATTGATAATGAAGCAGAAAAAGAGGCTAAGAAAGTAGCTTAGGCTAGTTAGTTAAATTCAAAAAAAGGAGTGGGATTTGTTCCACTCCTTTTTTATTGTCCAAAGGGAAAAAAATTTTATCTTTTCAAAAAAGTTTAACTTTCAAACTATTTAAAACATAAACCAAAAGCATTTTTCTATGAAAATTTCAAATGAAGACTTCGAGTCAATGAAAGCCAAGTATGACAAAGAGGTTAAGCAAGGTAAATCTGGTAAAAATAAAAAAGGAGAAATTACAGATCAGACAGATTGGATGTTTTTTGATCGTGAGACGCTTGAAGGACTTTTGGCTAAGGCGGATCCAGATCCAAAGAAGGGCGGGATCAAATTTTATTTTAGTCAATACACAGAGAGTGTAGCAAAGAAATATCACCCTAAGAATCCGGAAAGTTATGACGGCATGGTGACATTAGTTATGATCGCGGCAAACGAAGAAGCTGGTTCTATCACTGATATAAATCAAAAAACTAATGTGGATGATGAGGGAGGATTTGAAAACATTGGAAGAATGTGCCCGCCTTTTTGTGATCCAAAACCTTAATCGAGAAAAAGATAAATGAGTTTTTCTGATGCCTTTCTGAGTTGGTATAATATAGTCATCGATGTAATTCTTGTCTTAGGAATTATTTCATTTATCAAACTGCCAAAACAAAAGCGAGCCAGTAGTTATTACTGGCTCGCTTTTCTTATTTTGATATTTACGGTATTTTACGAATCAACGGGTTCCTTTTTTCTATTTTCCAGAGAATTAAATGCGGAGATTAATGCGTTTTTAGGAAATACCGAACACCCTAAATACACCTTATGGGTTTATAATATTTTCAATATTTATATTTTAACTTTCCTTTACCTCTTTTTAATTCGACAGTATGTGACTAATAGAAATAGAAAAGTCATCAATGGAATGATGATTTTCTATCTGGTGGCAATTTTATTTCTTAATTCTTTAGGGATTGAAAAAGTTTACGATAGTCAGCCGATAATATTTTTTATTGGCGCATCATTTCTAATTATTGCCTCTGGGCTCTATTTTATGATGTTTATTAAAGAGGATATCTATTTGGACATTAATCCTCTACGGCTTTTTTCATTTTGGCAAATCACTTTCATTTTATTTAATTACTCTACAGTTTTTTTACTTTTTATCTCCAGAAAATACCTGTGGCAGAATTATTATTCCCTCTACGCTTCTATAAGCTATATCAATGTGATTTTAGGGATCCTAACCTTAATTGTCTTGTTGATGACACTTGCTATACCCAGTTTGAAATGGAAATACGAAAAACAACCTACTAATGTCTGAGGCAGAAAGTCCCATTATCCCTTTAATTTTTGCTGGTATTTTTTTAGCAGCACTCATGTCTACTTTTATAATTGCCATGGTGGTGCTTCATCGTCAAAGACAAGTTCAAAATCGTCAAAAATTGGATCAGATTAAAATTGAACATGAAAAAATGCTCTTGGGTATCGAAAATGAAATTCAACAAGAAACACTGACTCAGGTAGGCAGAGAACTGCACGATAATATTGGGCAACTCCTCTCCCTGGCTAAGCTGAATTTCGGTTCCATCAAACCTGAAAAACACATTGCTGGGAGAGAGCTCTTAAGTCAAATTATTCAAGAAGTCAGAAGCCTGTCAAAGACGCTTAATTTGGATTGGGTAGAATCAATTACCCTAGAAGAATTTTTAAAACAGCAACTTGATAAAATCAAGTCAACTGGATTTTGTGAGACTCAACTTTTGGTGGAAGCTCCCATTGAAAATTTAAAAAAAGATGAGAAACTTGTATTGATTCGCGTGATTCAAGAAATACTCAATAACGCCATCAAACATGCATCCCCAGATAGAATCGTGATTAGGACTTTTAATTCGGGAGCTAAGCCACTAATTATCATTGAGGATAATGGAAAAGGCTTTGACACAAAGCTACGATCTAATGGTAGTGGGATGACTAATCTATCCAAGCGGATGACGACTATCGGTGGTGAATTTTATATTGAATCCGAACTGGGAAAAGGGACACTCATCAAAATGACCTTGCCTAAGTGAGTTTTTAGGGATAGATTCAACTTTCATAGTTAATCCTCCCTCAATTTCACCAATGATTAAAATCGCACTTGCTGATGACCATAACTTATTCGCTAAGGGAATAGAAGGTATTCTCGAGGATGAAGATGATATGATTGTGGTGAAGACTTTTCCCAACGGTAAGGAGCTGGTGGATTTTTTAGGGACTCAACCTATTGATGTGATTTTGACAGACTTGAACATGCCTGTGCTTGATGGATTTGGAGTAATAGCTGCAGTCAAGAAAAAATTTCCCGAGATCAAAATCGTTGTACTATCCATGTACGATGAGGAAAAAATCTTCAAACAAGTCATTAATGATGGGGCAGATGCTTTCATCCTAAAAGATGCTGATCCGGACGAACTTATTTTTACGATTCATGAAGTCATCAAAGGACACCATGTTCATAATTTTGAGAAGGTTAAAAAGCAGGCAATGCAAGGAGTTTATTTTGATGGTTTTCGGGCAAAATATAGACTTTCACGAAGAGAAACAGAAATCATCAGCCTCATTAAAGATGGCATTCAAAACAAAGAAATCGCCGAGAAACTCAGCTTGAGCCAGCAAACCATCGAGACACATCGGAAGAATATCCATGTCAAACTTGGTGTAAGTTCCAGAATAGAATTAGTGAATAAAGCTTACGAAATGAACCTATGAATACCCCTATTCGAACAGCTATAGTAGGCTTTGGCTCAGTCGCTGAGAAAATGCACGCCCCGCTAATCCACGTTTGTGACTCGCTAATGCTTACTGCTGCGGTGGAACGGAACAGCACCAAATGTCAGGAGAAGTATGCTGGTGTTCAGACCTTCCGAAGTTTGGAGGCATTACTAGAAGCTGATACCGTAGATCTCGTTGTCATTACCACTCCAAATGAGTTTCACTTTCCCATGGCTAAAGCATGTCTATTGGCGGGGAAACATGTAGTAGTGGATAAACCGGTGACTATTTTTTCGCATGAGGCAGAAGAGTTGGCTCGGATAGCACAAGAAAAAAATCTAGTTCTAAGTGTGTTTCACAATCGACGCTTTGATGGAGATGTATTAACGATTCAGAAATTAATTTCTGAGAACGCTTTGGGGGAGATCGTTTATTTAGAATCGCATTTTGATCGATTTAGACCAGATATCGCCGAGAATTGGCGTGAAAAGGATGTTCCTGGAAATGGAATTACTTTTGATTTAGGGGTTCATTTAATTGATCAAATCGTGCTCTTTTTTGGCTTACCCAATTGGATTCAAGCGGATATTCGAAAGCAACGAACTGGGGCGATTGCAGATGATTATTTTGATATTCAGTTAGATTTTGGCTCGATAAAGGCTCGAGCAACAGCTAGCGTTTTGTCAGCATCACCGACTCCGAGATTTTTGGTTCAAGGAAAAAAAGGGTCTTACCTCAAATTCGGGCTTGATGTTCAGGAGGCCAAGTTTAAAGCTGGTCAGATTCCTGAAGGTGAGGATTGGGGTGTTGAAAATCCGGAGAAATGGGGGAAAGTTTTCTACAGTGAAAGTGAGGAGTCATACCCAACCGAAAATGGAGATTATCGAATTTTTTATAAAAATATTGCTAAATCTATCCTCGGAGAGGAGAGCCTTTTGGTAAGCATTCCTCAGACTATAAGCGTGTTGAAAATTATCGAAGCTTCATTCAAAAGTTCATACCAAGGGAAAAGAATTTTTAGAGAAGAAGGAGGCTGGTAAAGTTTCATTTCTGGCACTTTTTTGGGATAGGTAATTAGAAATAATTCGACCCCATGAAAAAAACATTCTTATTGGTATTTGCTCTTTTTGCATTCATATCGATCTCTCAAGCTCAAGTTTCAGTAGGTATTAATTTCCAGAGTTCTGAAACTTTCATCACCGTAGGTACTGACACGGATAAAGAATTATTTGGAGAAGCAAGACTAGGCCTCCGTCGCGATATTGGACTAGAATTGATGGGAGGCTATAACTTCATACGGAAAAGTGAAGTCAATGCTTATGTAGGTCTAGGATTGGGCTTATTTGGAGACGACCACCACAAGCGTCATGATGATCATAATGATATTTATATTGCTATTCCTTTTGGTGTGTTGATCAAACCTTTAAGCACTAAGAATTTTGGCTTTTTGATAGAAGCCGCACCTGTTTTTGCAGATCACAATGATAGCTACCTCAGAGGGGGAATCGGAGTGAAGTATACCTTCAGATAAAACTAATTTAACCACTAAAAGTATAGCCCTGATTCCTACTAGAGTCAGGTCTATTTTGTTTAAATACTATTCGTCTGAATTTGATATTTTAACCCTCCATAGATTTCAATTTGTTTCCTTAATTTTGCCCTTATGGCAAAAACAGCAACTCCTGCGGAAAACGGGCAATTGAAAGATATTATTTCCCATGCGAAAGAGTATGGATTCGTGTACCCGAGCTCAGAAATCTACGATGGCCTTCAGGCGGTTTACGATTACGGCGCTTACGGTGTCGAGCTTAAAAATAACCTCAAGCGACTTTGGTGGGAAACCATGACCCGAGTGCAGGATAATATTGTTGGAATAGATGCGTCAATTTTTATGCATCCTACCACTTGGAAAGCTTCCGGTCACGTGGATGGCTTTAATGATCCGATGATTGATAATAAGGATTCGAAGAAGCGCTATCGTGCGGATGTTCTCGTGGAAGAGCATGCAGCAATTTTTGAAAGAGCTGGAGATATTGAAAAAGCAAATGCCTTAACTGGAGCTTTAGCGAGAATGCTTGAAGCAGAAGATCTAGATGGCGTCAGAGATTTAATCACTAACGAAGGAATCAAATGCCCGATTTCTGGAACTTCCAATTGGACCGACGTTCGACAGTTCAACTTGATGTTTTCTACCCAAGTGGGTTCAGTGGCAGAAGATTCCACGACGATCTACCTTCGTCCAGAAACTGCTCAGGGTATTTTTGTGAATTTCCTAAATGTGCAGAAAACAGCCCGAATGAAGGTTCCTTTTGGGATTGCGCAGATCGGTAAAGCGTTCCGTAATGAAATCGTAGCGCGTCAGTTCATCTTCCGAATGCGTGAATTTGAGCAGATGGAGATGCAATTTTTCGTTCGCCCTGGTACTGAGCTCGAATGGTATCAGAAGTGGTCTGATATGCGAATGAAATGGCATTTGGCATTGGGCACTCCAGCCGAGAAGCTACGTAAGCATGATCATGAGAAATTGGCGCATTATGCCAATGCCGCTATGGATATCGAATATGATTTCCCTTTCGGCTTCAAAGAAGTGGAGGGAATTCACTCTCGAACTGATTTTGACTTGAAAGCACATCAGGAATTTTCAAAAAAGAAGCAGCAATATTTCGATCCGGAGATCAATCAAAACTACATTCCTTATGTGGTGGAGACTTCGATCGGGGCAGATCGATTGTTTTTATTGACGCTTTGCAATGCATACACAGAAGAAAATACCGAAGAGAAAAGCCGAACCTATCTCAAGCTTCATCCGGCAATTGCTCCTGTTAAGGCTGCTATTCTTCCGATTACAAAAAAGGATGGGCTTCCTGAAAAAGCACAGGAATTGGTGGAATTACTGAAATACGACTTCAATATCATCTACGAAGATGCTGCGTCAATCGGTAAGCGGTATGCTCGACAGGATTTGATCGGTACTCCGTTCTGTATTGCGGTGGATCATCAGACTTTGGAAGATAATACCGTGACAATTCGTCATCGTGATACGACCGAGCAAGAAAGAGTCCCTATCTCAGAGGTTTATGGAAGAATTGCCGAAGCGACTAGCTTTAGAAGAATCTTCGAAAAGCTTTAAAGCTGAAAAAATCCAATTGCTGGAACTCCAGTACTATCCCCGAAATGAAAATTTCGGGGATTTTTTTTACCAAACCCTCAACTCTTACCTTGATTGAGTAGTTTAGATGCTTGAATAAAGAATGGGAATGCCAAAAAAAGTAATAATCATTGGGTCTGGAATTGCAGGAATTGCTGCGGCTATTCGTATGGCGGTAAAAGGATTTCAGATTGATGTTTTTGAGGCCAATCCGTATCCAGGTGGAAAGCTCTCTGAGATCCAAATTGGAGCTTATCGATTTGATGCGGGGCCATCACTTTTTACGCTGCCAGAGCAAGTGGAAGAACTATTTAGATTAGCTGGTAAAAACCCCCAAGATCACTTTGATTACTTGAAACTGCCGATTGCTTGTCATTATTTTTGGGAAGATGGCACACAAATTAAAGCTTATGCTGAGCTCGATCAATTCGCTGATGAAGTCGAGTCAAAGCTTGGAACTTCGGGAGGTTCCATTCGCAAAGCACTGGAAGAATCTGCGTTTATCTACGATCATTTGTCTCCACTTTTCATGCATCGCTCGCTACATAAGCTGGGTACTTGGACCAATCCTCATGCGATGAAAACGTATCTGAAAATGGGGAAATTGGGAATTTTCTCAACCATGAATGAAGCGAATGAGGGGCTTTTTGATCACCCAAAACTAGTACAGCTTTTTAATCGATATGCGACCTACAACGGCTCAAACCCTTATCAAACTCCAGCAACTCTGAATATTATCCCGCACCTTGAATTCAATATTGGTGCCTTTTTCCCTAAGAAGGGAATGAATGACATTACTCAAAGTCTCTATAAGCTTTCGAGGGAATTGGGTGTGAAGTATCATTTCGGTCAAAAAGTAGATGAAATCCTAGTTGAAAATGGAGTTGCTGCTGGGGTGAAAATCGGGGATCAGATTCATCATGCAGATTTGGTGATCAATAATATGGATATGGTCAATTCCTATAAGAGTATTTTAAAAAAGCAAAAACAGCCCAATCTGCTCCTTAATCAACCCAAGTCAAGTTCGGCATTGATTTTTTATTGGGGGATCAAGCGAAATTTTCAAGAGCTCGACTTGCATAATATTTTCTTTTCGGAAAATTACTTGGAGGAGTTTGAGCATATATTTAAGAAAGGCACGATCACTTCTGATCCGACGGTGTATGTAAATATAACGTCTGTCTATAAGCCCGATGATGCACCAGCAGATTGTATGAATTGGTTCACGATGATCAATGTGCCCAATAATCAAGGTCAGGATTGGGACAGCTTGATCGCAGATGCTCGAAGAAACATCATCCACAAGCTGAATCGAATTCTAAAAACAGATGTGGAATCGCTGATCGAGGTCGAGGAGATTTTGGATCCTCGGACGATTGAGTCTAAGACCTCCAGCGCACAGGGCGCACTCTACGGCAACAGTTCGAATAACAAATTTGCCGCATTTCTTCGCCACGCAAATTTCTCATCTTCTATTAAAAATCTCTATTTCTGTGGAGGAAGTGTCCATCCTGGTGGAGGGATTCCGCTTTGCTTACTTTCGGCGAAAATTATGACAGAAATGATTCCAGCTGTGGATTAATCCTCTTTGCTGATTTCTTCGATTGCTTCTTTGATTAGGTCATATTCAAAGCCTTTGCTCATCAAGTATTGACTCACTTTATATTTTTTCTTGAAGAGGTCTGCCTCTTTTGTGCTTTCCAATTTTTTCTCGGTTTGGTTGAGCAGTGTATCGTAATATTCAAATGGGTCTATTTCGGTCAGAGCTAGCTTGATGATTTTTTCCGGGACTTGTCGCATTTTTAGTTCGCGCTGGATTCGAGATCGTCCCCATTTCTTAATCCGAAATTTTCCTCTGCAGAAAGATCTCGCATATCGCTCTTCGTCCACATATTCCCCTGCGATCATCTCCTGAATCAGTTTCTCGGCTTTTTCACCTTCAATTCCTTTTTCGGCCAACTTTCTTCGGACATCCCAAGTACAGCGCTCTTGGTAAGCACAGAAAGTCGTTAGTTTTTCATGTGCTTCTTCAAGCTCCCAATTCTTTTTTGAGGGCTGATCCTCCTTAAACTTTCCCCAACTGGACATTTTCCGTAATTTTAACAGAAAGTAATTTTCAATTCTATTTTTGTTAAACCTAATAAATTTTAATCCTCATCATGCGCAAGAAAATAATAGCCGGAAACTGGAAGATGAACCTCACCTTTGAAGAAGGTCAAAAACTCACTTCTGAAATCGTCAATATGTACAAAGACGAAAAAGTGAACGATGTGATTGCTGTGCTCAACCCTCCTTTTCCTCATTTATTTTCTGTTAAAAAATTGATTGGGGACACACCTGGAATTTTTGTAGGAGCACAAAACTGCTCAGAAAAAGAATCTGGAGCTTTTACTGGAGAGGTTTCTGCAAAAATCTTGGCTTCTTTTGGAGTGACCTATGTGATCATCGGCCACTCTGAGCGAAGGGGATATTTCAAAGAGTCTAATGAAATCCTTGCTGAGAAAGTGAAGGCTGCCTTAGCAAGTGGACTGATCCCAATTTTTTGCTGTGGGGAATCACTTGATATTCGAAATGCTGGTACGCATGAACCTAATGTGAAATTTCAATTGACAGACAGTCTTTTCAACCTTAATGCATCCGACTTTTCAAAAGTAGTAATCGCTTATGAGCCTATCTGGGCTATCGGTACCGGTAAAACTGCGACCTCTGACGAGGCACAGGAGATGCATTTGGCTTTGAGAAGACACATCGCTTCTAAGTACGGTAAGGACATCGCAAACAAAACCTCAATCCTTTATGGCGGCAGCATGAACGCAGGCAATGCGGCTGACTTGCTTTCCAAGCCAGATGTCGATGGAGGATTGATCGGAGGAGCTTCATTGAAATCAAGAGATTTCTTGGATATTATCAAATCTTATTAATTCATGGATTACCTGGAGTTTAAAATCAATTGCCTGGAAGAATTCCGGGAAATCCTTATTGCAGAGCTATCCCAAATCGGGTTCGATTCCTTCCTCGAGACTGAGGAGGGAATTGATGCCTATTCCCTTGCTCAAGGCTTCAATCGGGAGGCTTTTGACGAAGTCATTTCCAATTATTCGGAGGCAGCTCAAATCCAGCTTACTGAAGGGGAAATGGATAAAATCAATTGGAATGCGGAATGGGAGAAAAACTACGATCCGATTGCCGTAGATGATTTGGTCTATGTTAGAGCTTCGTTTCATTCCTCACAGCCGGGATTCAAGCATGAGATCGTGATCAACCCGAAGATGTCTTTTGGTACAGGCCACCATGCGACAACTTTCCAAATGCTTAGGCATCAAGGCACCATCGATCATCAAGGTAAAAAAGTCCTCGATGTAGGTTCCGGAACTGGAATTTTGGCCATTATGGCTCATCTCCTTGGGGCAGGTCAAATTGAAGCATTTGACATAGACGATTGGTGCGTGGATAATGGCAATGAAAACTTTGAGCTTAACGGAGTGAGCTCTCTGATGGGCTTGGGCACGATTCGGGAGGTCAATCCGATTGGACCTTTTGACATCGTCTTAGCTAATATCAACAAGAATGTCTTGTTGGATGAAATGGGGATCTATTCTGACCTGTTGGTTAGTCAAGGCTTTTTGTTACTCAGTGGTTTTTACACCGAAGACATAGCAGACTTGGAGCAATTGGCTAATCAAATTGGTCTTGAACTAATTGCGCAGCAGAGCAAAGACAACTGGGCAGCGTTGGTGCTCCAGAAGAAATAACATGACGGAGTTAATCATTTATGCAGTTTTATTTTTAGCCCTTATCGGGCATTGTCTCATGGCTGGGAAAATGTATCGAGCTGTTCACGAAAATCAAACCTTGAGCATCCAGAAGAAAAATGAATGGAAACTCAAGGCATTGATTTTCCCAGCCTATTTTTGGAAACAGTATCAAAATCGATGAAATTGATAGTTATCGGATTGAAATGTTAAGCTGTTGGGGAGGCATTTTACAGCTTAAACTAATTCGATTCACTTAAAGCCCCCGATTTTACTAATTTAGCCTAATGGAGTACATCTGGAAACAAAAACCCAAAACGTCACAAGCTGAAATAGACCGACTTGGCAAAGAGATTAACGTCAATCCGATTCTTGCGAATGTCTTGATTAATAGAGGGGTGAGTAGTTTTGAGGATGCAAAACAGTACTTCCGCCCAAGTCTCAGCGAGTTGCACGATCCTTTTTTGATGAAGGATATGGACGAAGCGGTGGATCGAATTCAGGAGGCCATTGCCAATGAGGAGCAAATTATGGTCTATGGAGATTACGATGTGGATGGTACGACTGCTGTTTCTTTGGTCTATGGATTCTTGACGAATTTCTATCCTAATGTGGTTTTTTACATTCCTGATCGCTACAAAGAGGGTTATGGGATTTCAGAAAAAGGGGTTCGATATGCTGCTGAGCAAGGAGTGAAATTGATTATTGCCTTGGATTGTGGGATCAAGGCAATCGAAAAAGTGGCTTTAGCAAAACAGTTGGGAGTTGATTTTGTCATTTGTGATCATCATACTCCAGGTGAGTTTTTGCCGGAGGCTGTAGCAGTTTTGGATTCTAAAAGAAGTGATTGCCTCTATCCTTACAAGGAATTAAGTGGCTGTGGCGTAGGATTTAAATTGATCCAAGCACTTGCTAAAACCAGAGGCATGGAAGATTCCGCATGGTATCCTTTTTTAGATTTGGTAGTCGTAAGTATTGCGGCGGATATCGTACCAATCACAGGTGAGAATAGAATTTTATCCTATTACGGATTGGATCGGGTCAATACCAATCCAAGACCGGGACTTCAGGCATTGATGGTTAAAAGTAATTTGGTGAAAGAAGTGGGGATCTCTGATATTGTTTTTAAAATCGGTCCTCGGATCAATGCTTCAGGGAGATTAGAGCATGCTAAAGCATCGGTAGAATTGTTAGGTTCGAAGGAGTTGGATATTGCGATGGAGCGGGCAAAATTAGTTGATGAGGTCAATTTAACGCGGAGGAATTTTGATGAAAATATCACCAAGGAAGCGTTTGAGATGATGGAAATCAGAGAAGGGTCCGGCCAATGGAATTCCACGGTTCTTTTCAAAGAGGATTGGCATAAAGGAGTAATTGGTATTGTAGCAAGTCGCTGCATCGAAAAATATTACCGACCCACTATTATTTTGACTGAGTCAAATTCCAAAGCCACTGGCAGTGCCAGATCAGTTGTCGATTTTGATATTTATGAAGCCATCGCCGAATGTTCGGATCTTTTGGAGCAGTTTGGTGGTCATAAATACGCAGCAGGATTGACCCTTTCAGTAGAAAACGTACCTGCTTTCCAAGAGAAATTTGAAGCAGTGGTGAAAAGCAGAATTCAGGAAGTTCATCTTAAGCCTGTGATTGAAGTAGATGAAGAATTACTTTTGGATCAGATAAATTTCAAGTTTTATAATATATTGAAGCAAATGGCGCCATTTGGTCCTGGAAATACCGAACCGATCTTTAAAATTTCTAATGTAAGGGCAAAAAATGTCACCGTTTTGAAAGACAAACATTTGCGCTTTGAGATAGAGCAAGATGGGCAATTGACTACCCCGGTATGTTTGGGGTTTGGAATGGCTGATCGAGCTAAAGACGCTGAACTGACTACGGTCAATATGCTTCAGAGTAAAATGAGTTTCGATATTGTCGCAGAAATGCGCCAAAATGTCTTTCGGGATAAAAGCAGTTTGCAACTTTATGTGAAAGACATCAAATTTGATTGATATGATC